>Ga0214543_1000053_pt1 | contig 141797 bp, 125 predicted proteins | sample CNSS2metaG_FD_160094 | JGI IMG/M metagenome (GOLD analysis project Ga0214543, IMG submission 160094) | Root nodule microbial communities from cowpea collected in UCLA plant growth center, Los Angeles, California, USA - CNSS2 | ecosystem: Host-associated > Plants > Roots > Nodule | place: USA... | reverse complement strand
CGCGCCCTGCGATCTGTCGCCGACCGCCTCCTTGCCGTCGCCTGCGCCATGCTCAAAACGGGCACCACCTTCGACCCCTCTCTGGCCGCTCAAAAATCCGCTTGTTAAACGGTGGGGAGTCCCCCCCCGGTGGTTTAGCAAAAACACTGTGACATCTCAGCTAATTTCATCAAAAAGTCTCGCCACAGCTTCGATTCACACACTCGGCAGCAGAATAAATAATAACATGGACTGAATTTGTCTATTTAACATGTCGCGAATATATTTTCCATGCGCCCTATATCTAAAAAAAAATACATAGATGTAACCTTTGATTTGAGACATCATTTCTAATTTTTGTTGACAAATCACTATTTATGAAGATTTTGTATTTTGAAGTGGAGCAACAGCCTCGCTACCGTTTAGCTCCTCGTATGGTCCCAATATGGCTAAACACGAAGGAACTCGAAGACAATGCACCCACATATGCGGATTGCCAAAGGGGGAATGGCGACGGACGCGTGCCTGAAACCAAAGTATGGCGTGAACCTCGCAAACGCTCTCTGCCTGATCGACCGTTGGGTCGATGAGGTTTATGAGGAGTTGCAGTCGGCACCGCTGGCTGAAACATGCGGTGACCGTCTTTTTTACAAGGATGGCCTATTCGACGATCTGATGTTGCGATTGTACCGCGAGCCTGCGTCGAGGGGCGGACATACAGATCTGGTTCTGGCCCGTATTTGCTTGGCGGCAAAGCAGAGGGGACGGGGTCATTTTACAGCGTTGCGGGCACATCTTGAGCAAAGAGCCGAGAAAATTGGGGCTCGCTTCATTGTAGAAAGAGCAAATCCTGTTCTAGGAGGCGTGCTTCGCTCGACCGGTAAATACGCACGTCTTGAATACCGGGCAGATCCGCTGGGCATCTTGCTCGAAGGCCATTATGACAACTGGTTGCATGACCCGAACGCTGCGCTCAAAGAGATCTCTTGGCTCATACCCGCGGAATGCTTCCAGGAGATTCGAAGAAATTTCGTCCACATGGACTCTAGCGAGTTCGAAGAACTGCGGCGGACAATCGCTGCCTTTACAAAGCAAATTTCGGGCAAGTCTGGCAGGACGGACCGGATAGCTTGGTGACGAAGTTTGATGCTGAGACAGTTCGCAGGCATATTGCCCACTTTCACCCCGGCTGCCCCCGGTTCGCGATTGAATACATAGCCGAGCAGGTCGCGGCCAAGACTTGGCGGGGTGCTACTACCCTCGGCATGGCAGTTGGCATAACGATGCAGAACCTGCTTCGCCATGAGATGACGGACTACGATACGTTACTGCTGATGGGAATGGATCGTGCAGAAGCCCGGAGACGTGTGCAGCCAAGAGTCAATGCCATGCTGCGGGTCTGGGCTCGGCCGCGTTCCCAAGGCTCAGGTGAGGACAACTGCTTGTCATGATGACGGGTGATCGCCTCGTCGATCGGCAATTCACGAGACTGTCTAACGCCGCAATTCCGTGTGACGACGAACAAGATCCTCGGTGCGGCGCAACGTTGCTGAAACTGGTCAAAGAGGATGCTATTTGCCAAGTACCTCATAGCCGGATCTATGACCGCGGCCGTGACGCAACCCACCTTTCAATCTCTGAAGTGGGTAAACGACCTAGACAAACCAAAGCGAGCGCCCTCGGCAAAGCCGTTCGCTGCCGCCGGCGCCAGATCGTAGTGCGGGGCAGGGGCGTGGCTTTGCAGAGCTACCGGGCGTCTTCAGCGCCTAGACACGTTTATCGATTAGTTGACTGACATGCTGTTCTACCGCCACTTCAGGCCACTTTCGTGTCGGAGCAACAGGTTCACTTTGATCTGTGAGAGCGAATTCTCCAGGCCCAAGGCGCTGCTGCGAAAGCCGGCAGCACGCGACGCGTCACGCATGACGATGCGTTCCCAATCGCGTCGTTTACTTGCCCAGCAGGCGACACCCAATTGGATCCGACACTTGATGGTAGTGGCGCGAAATGCCATTAACCGATATGATTGAACCATTGCGAGTTCATTTGCACGTCGGCGTAAGCTTGATGACTTGCGGGGGGCAAGATGGACTGGAACCAGCTTTCAGGGCCGCAGCTCAGACTTTTGCGAGAGACAATACTGCGCGCCTATCCCACGGTGAAGCAACTAAACATGTTTCTTTCCGACAGGTTGGACGAGCGACCGGTTTCGTTTCGCGTCGCTGAAGGCAGTTACGTTGACCAGGTTCATTCCTATCTGACGGAAGTTGTTCAGGCGGAAGGTTGGACTGATAGGTTGGTTGACGCTCTGCAACAAAGTAGAGGCCAAAACCCTTGGGTGCTGCGTCTGCCCGATGCAATACGAGCCGCTGGTACATCCGCACCTGAAAGACTGTCCTCCCCGTCAATGCAATTGGAAAAGATCGTGGCGGGCGGCGGCTTTGCTGATCTACGAGTGTGGGCCCAGTCCCTTGCGTTCGTCAGCGACGCGACGTGCCGGCTCGAGTTCCCCCCTGGGCAAGCCCTGGGTACGGGTATTTTGGTTGCGCCCGATCTGGTTCTGACAAACTACCACGTCGTCGAAAGACAATTGAAAGGGGAGGCGAGCGCGGCCGATACCGTCTGCCGATTCGGCTATGCACGGGATGCGAACGGGCTTAATGAGGGTGTCACTTATGGACCCGCCGGCGAATGGAGCATCGCCAACAGTCCCTATGATGAGGTGGACACGAGGGGCGTGGGCATTGCCAGCCCACTTTCTCTTGACTACGCGTTGTTGAGGCTACGAAGCGCCGTGAGAGAGGCTAAGCCAATCAGAGTAATGGCTTCGTCCATATTGCCCAGTGCCGAGCTGCCGGTTTTAATCGTTCAGCACCCCGCCGGAACGCCACAGGCGCTCGCCATCGGGAAGTCGCTGGGGACGAACGAGAACGGTTCTAGGTTTCGATATGACGCCGATACGCTGGGTGGGTCGTCCGGGTCGCCTGTGCTCAATCAACAGATGGAACTCGTAGCGCTCCATCACGCAGGGGACCCGCGATCAGAAATACGCGCAGCCTATAATCAAGGCATTCCCATAAACATGATCGTAGATTCGCTGCGATCCAAGGGCGTGGGAAAATTTTGGCAATAGAACCACCCCTTCACGACCTAGTGGTTAGCTGCGGTGCGCTTGATGATGACCGCACCTTTGTGATCTCGCGCTCGATGTCTGCGAGCACAACATCCGCCACAGCCTTATGCGCGAACTTGCAGAACATTGTTTCCGTGCTGGCAAAGGATCCGTTCTCGAAGAGTTTATTCACCGGCGCGCCGCCCATGCACAGGTCGAAATAAGCGCAGCTCTCCTTGCATTTGGCAACGCCCTCATCGATATCGGCCCACATAGCCCGGAGTTTTCGCGATGCGAGAACCCTCTCCGGCGTGGAGTCAGCTAGGTTGCCGACGCAAAAATCGGTGAAGGTCTCATCCGCGAGCCCCGCCAGTTCAGGTGAGAATGTGAACACGTCGCCCTTCGCGGAGATGGTAATGTTGCCGAACGGTGCGTTTTGCGAGTTGTAACGGAAATAGCCGAACGCCGGGCTTTTCAAGCAAGCCACTAAATCTTCGCGCTCGCGGATGAAAATCTGCGGCTGCGCCGTCCGCGCCCGCTCGAGGATGCGCTTGAAGAAGCGCCTGAAGGCCTCAGCGGACCCCTCCGATTCAAGCGTAGAAGCCTGTACCGAACCCTCGATTTCCTCGATATTAAAACCGAGGTTGCGAATGTCTTCTTTCTCAAAAAAATCCACGAGCTCATCCGCGGCATTGAGGCTCGCTTGTCCCACTACGCAAATAACATGAAACGAAACACCGCGGCGCCGAAGAAAATCAATGCCGCGCATAACCTTGTCATGTGTACCCTGGCCCGATCTCGTCTTGCGCCGCGCATCATGCAGCCGCGCCGTGCCATCGAGGCTGACGCCGACACGCATCCCGGTCTCAAGGAATAAATCGCACCATGCGTCGTCGATCAAGATGCCATTGGTCTGAATCGCATGCGGAACCGACATCCCTCCCGGCGCCGCACTCTCGATTACGGCAATGGCTTCTCGATACCAGTCGGGCGGAACAACGAGTGGCTCACCGGCATGCCAAACAACTGTGAAATCAGTGGCATTGAGTTTCGAACTGAAAACAAAGTCAGCAGCGCGGCGCACAGTCTCCATGGTCATCACGGTTCGATCGTGGCGTTGGGGCAGGTAGCAGTACACGCAGTTGATATTGCAGAAAGGTGTTGGCTGCATAATCAGGAGCCGCGTGACGCCACGAAAGGCGGATATTTCTAATAGTTCCGCCATCCGTTAAACCAGTTGGACCAGTTGGGCCAATTCGGGAAATTGGGAAAGTTTCCCCAGAACTGCGCTACTTCTCTTTGCTTAGACGTGACAGTCTCCTCATGTCCGATGACCTCAAGATACTGCTTGCGAATCTCGTGCAGCCGTTGAATAGGACCGTCGGCGTCAGACGATGGCGATGCGCTGCTATTTTGTAGCTGAAGGCCAACTGTCAGGGCGCTCAGCCCAATAGCAGCGATCTTACGCTTCGATCTCATTGAGGCACCTTTTCCTCCGGCCATGCGGGCCAACTGGCGTCCGGTTTCTTAATAAACTGTTGACAATCAGGATCCAGGGCGCATGTCTCGGGAAGCCGGGGCTCGATGCCCCCTGACTTTTCGTCAACTTTCCAGGTCGTTCCCCACCAGCGCAGGGCGAGGACCTCCTGAATTGCCTGCATCCCGACGGCATAGCGCCATTCCCGCCGGTTCGCATCCCTAAGCCACAACCATCTGTTGTCGACGATGGCAGCATCCGTGATCTTTGCGCCGAGGTGCGTCAGCCTAGCCCGAATTGGGGGGTCGGCCGTGTCCTCCTGCTGGGTTATGTATTGGATCTCTATGTAACTTCTGCAGGGTGATCCGTCGGCGCGCCGTTCGTCATAGTCGCCACACTCACCAGGCTTACCCTTTTGACGGAAAATCACGATCCTCTTGTCGTCGGCGTCGAGTCGGAACGGCCCTGTCATACATTTTTCTACGGCGACGCCTGTGAGCGCAGTACCCGGCCGCGGCTCGTCTACCTGATAGGTGCTACATAGCGAGCCAAGGGGCCAGGTACCGAGCTTGGACATCGAATCGTCCGGATCGCCAATGCCCGTCGTCGTCCACATCAGCACATCCCTACCGCTTCGATCCGGCGAGATGATTAGGAACCCGACAACGGACTTTCCTTGAAAGGATGCCACATTCGGCTCGTGTTTACGATCGAATAGTCGGCCTTCTTCCCTTAATGTTGTCAACGCGGTCGTGCTTTCACGCGACTTCGGGAAGCGTCTCAAAGAAGGAAACACGATACTTCCGGCTCTGTTCAAACGCCGTATTTCTGCAAACTGGTTTGTCGTGTTAATTTGCAGCAACCATCGGCCATCGGGCGACGCGCAAAGCCAACCCCATCCTGGCCTGTCGATGCCCACATTTGGCGACTCGATACCGACATTTGGCGACTCGATGCCGACATTTGGCGACGGTTGGTTCACAGACGGAATATTCCACCCCGAAACGGTATTATTCTTAAAAACAAGGCTTTTGGCCGCGTTACTAGCCGGAGTGCAAACTGCCGGTTCGGCGGAAATTCCCTCGAATGCCTTTTCATTTGGCGGAAAAGCATCGCTAAACTGTATGGTCATGTCATTGCCATATACTTCCCTGGCACCACTATCTATCTTGGCAATAGTCTGGCGCAGCAATGACTTCCGATGATCGGCCCCTGGAAGAATGCCGTAGATATCGGTTTCGCTATATTGGCTATTGGCTTTATCCACGACCCAATAGAGCATCCGATCATGGATCGCACTACGATCGCCGGTATTCGAAAGCGTTTCATTGACCTGCAGCGCTAGAAGGAGTTTGTCGTTCAGCCGCGCGTTCTGCCCCAACGATAGGGCCAACAGGGCCGCAAGCACCGCGAAAACGCCGATCACGAAAAGCCCAGTTCGCTTAAGATTCCTGCGAACTCTCTCGCCAGTACGCCTGTACCACGTTGCGTTCTCCCAAGCCTCCTTGAGAACTTTGACCTGTCGAATGTCGCTACCAACGATATCCCCCGCCCATGCGAGGCTATAAGGTGCGTTTCGGCCAAATACCTGGCTAAGAGAATCATCGCTGGCCGCGGGAAGCAGACGGGCAGCCGCTTCGGCTTGATCCATATAGCCCCATCTTACCGTATTCTTAACCGCTCCCAGCCACTTCCAACCAGGCTGATCGAGCGCGCGACTATACTGGTCGATGCTTGGCCCGACGTCTGCGAGGCAGTTCTCGATGTTTCTTTGTGCCTTCAGCCAGCCGGCATACTGGGTCCAATTGCGTATGAGTGATTCATGGCTGACGTTATAGACATCGGCCCCAGCCTGCTCGCTGGATGTCAGCAGCTCGACGAGCCCCGCATTCTCAAATTTGCCAAGTGCTCTTTTCAGCCCATCGCGCAGCTCAGTCCTTGTCTCATCCGACTTCGGCAGCCTCTCATAACCGCCTGAGGCGTTCAACATCCCATCGAGCGTCACGAACTTCCGGACCGCCTGACCGCCATTATCGAGCTGCGCAAGCTTGCACAAAGCAACCTTCAGCATTCCTTCTACCTCGGTCCGCAGCCCTTCCTTCAGGGCAAGACCAGACTCTTCGTCGGCCGCGGAGGAAACTGCCTTTGTGGCTTCGACAAAGACACGATCTGCTGCAGTGTTGAGGCAACGTCCCAATCGGCATATCTGTTCGTCGGAAGCACTGGCGGCTTTCCAGCCCGCGACGAGCTCCAAATGGCGCGTATCGATTTCGAAATGGGCGTCCTTATCGCCCATGCGCCTCTCAATCCAGTCATCTGCTGCGTGCTCCCAGACCAGCGGCAACATATGCTGAAGTAGCGGCAGCTTGTCGGCCTTGTGCTGCAGTACCTCATCCGCCTGGCGATATGCCTCCTTTAGTTTCCTCACGGCGTCAGCAGTGAACGGGGCAAGGCGATCATCACTAGGCGCACCGAGCGGCAGTTCCCAGAGTTTCGCAAGCCGCCGCGCCGGTTCGACAATTGCGTCCCCGATATCGTCGCCAGCAACAAGGTCGACCAAGTACATCGACGAATTGATTACCTCGGCCATGCCGGCATATTCGGAGAAGCGGTGCAGTTCCTCGCTTCGCATCGTGGCGACGGCGAACAGGCACTCGGGCTTATATTCGTGAATGTCGCGCAGGGCGCCAATCAGTGCCTTTCTGCCATTTGCGTCGCACTCATTTCTGAAGATTTCCTCGAACTGGTCGATGTGGAGAAGAAGGAGCGGTTTGCCGCCGCGAGAACCAAAGCTCGCCGCAGTATCGAATGTGGCTAGGACATCATCGACGAAATCAAACAAGGCGCGGGTTGATATGGTGCCTTCAGTTGGCGATATCTCCCTGTCGAGCCAATGCCTCGCGCCTCGCTCGACTTGCTCCCGAGTTGCGTCCTGCGGCCACTCCATTCCGAATTCGAGCGCGGCCTGTCTGATCCTGTCGCTGGCTTCACGGATCGATGCTCCTTTTTCCGCGGCGGACCGTTCGGGAAAATCCCCTTTCGGTTCAGGATTGAACTCGGGATCGAGAAAGGCGAGGTCGATAATCGTACACAGCACGGTCCACATGGCATGCTGCAACTGGCCGATGGGGTTTGTCGCTGGACGCATCTCCGCCACATACCATGCGCCCCATTGACCCTCTATTGATATACTATCGAGTTCTGCGATGAGCCCTGCGCGGGTGAGAGATGACTTGCCGCAACCCGAACCGCCGACGACGAATGTCATCCTGCCTGGCGTAGCGGAGCGTTGCGACCCGCGGTTTGCGAAGAACGTTGCGAGATCCCTCTTTTGCGTCTCGCGACCACAAAAGTAACGGGCCAGCTCGCGCCGGAAACTCCGCAACCCCGGATATGGCGTTGTGATCAGGATACCGGCAGCCTTGGGAAAGCATGATCGGTCGCCGGCTTGCCAGCGCCGGACGAAAATTTCGGCGTGAGGCTCCGTCAGGCTAGGAATTGCAGGGCCAGAGATCAGGTTCACGAGACCTATCTCCCTCTAGTGACTTATCATGTCTTTCTATTGGTTTATCATGTCCTTGGCAGCATCTTTCAAATGTTTAAGATCGCCGGGATTGAACACGAGCTTGCCGTTCTCGTGTTTTATCTTAAGGAGGTTCCAGCGTCTGATGGAAAGACCCTCATCGAATCTAAGTCCATCGAACTTATCAAAATTCTGGAAGAGGACGGCAATACGGAAAATCTTCGGCTCCCGGCCGGGGAAATACTCGCCCACAAGATGGTCAATCCTCGTATCCCAATTCTCGAAATGAGTGATTGTATCCTGCCTGTCGCCTGGCCTCGTTTTTTGGTCGTGCGCGGCAACGATATTCAGTTTCGCGCGGCCGAAGCGCCTGACGCTTTCGTCCAAACCGTCCAGTGAAACGGCCACGGTATCGAATTCGCCCTGCTTAACAACCGTCCTGCTCAAATCTTGCAGCCCGGCGGAGAGCATGTTTCGATTGGGATCACTGTCGGGCAAGTCTTCGAAGCGCGTTCGTATTTTGCTTTCAACGACTTCATCGAAGCCGGCCAGTTTAGCCAATCGAGCTCCGATATCTTCCGCGGAACCGGTCCAAGCGTGTTCGATCTTCTGGTTGATCTCGCCACCGTCCCACCATTCGCCGTGAGGACGCCAGTAAACCCGTTGAAATTTCCCGACTGTGTCTCGCCAGATGCGCACAAGATCCTCGTCGGTATAGCCATCCTCGTCGGCGTAGCCCAAAGCGTTGATAAGCGGAATAATTAGCGCATCTTTCAGACCAGCCACCGTCGCTTTTTTGTCAGATGCTGACCGGACGAAAATAGGAGGATACTTGAACAATTCATTGCGTTGCGAGGCGGTGAGCCTCTTGGTCGCGCTCCAGTCATTATCCCAATGCTGGACCCGCTTGGGATTGTATTTTCGCAAGTATTTGAACAGTTTGACATTGTTTGAATTAGTATCCCGGCCATTTGTTGTATCAACGGTTGGAATCCCGAGCACCAGAATGTTAGACGGAACTTTCGTTTCCGTTCCACTGCTTCCCTCATCCCAGGAACCGTTAAGAAAATTTTCGAGTTCAATTTTCGCGGCGGCGCGATCAGCGGGCTCGTTCGTGAGCTCCCGGATGAATATCGATTTGTCGTCGAAAGTGGGATTGTTTTCGCGAAACTTCTCTCTCCACTTTTTCCACCAAGCCAGCACCTCTTCCTTCTCATAGAAAAGCATGAACCGTTTGGAAGCTTCAGGGTTCGCAAGAGACTCTAGCCAATTCTTAAGGGCAAACTCGAACAGCTCGCAGTCTGGCGCGTCGCCATCCGTCAGATCACGCGGTGTGATCACGGCGAGGAAATACTTGGAGTGTTCGACCTGCTGCGATTTCCGGTCAGTAACGGTGGACCACAACTCCGCCGTGAATGGGTGAAATCGCTTAAAATAGTCAAAAACATGCGCGTCTTCGCAATACCTGTAGGCGACGTCATCCTGCTTAAATAGCCTGAACCATTTCTCCGAAGATATTTTGGAAGGCTCCATCAGTGCCTGGATCTTGACTACAATTCGTCTTGACCCACAAAGAACCTTCAGAAATTCTTCCAACAAACCTTGTGGAATGATCGTATTGAGGATGTAGTCTTGAACCGCATCTTCAAAGCCACTGGAGCTGCTTACGACGGTTTCGGGAGGAGCGACACCGTTTTCAAAGAAATCATTATCGCGCAAAAATCTGGAAAATGCCTTCAGGTTGGAGAAGGCTTGTATAATCGTCTTCCGTAGAAAACTGATCTCACTACCGATCAGGTCACTCATAGAGGCCCCCCCCTCACGACCTTGAGCTGAAATAATATAGCAGAAATTACTGCAAGTTCACGCGAATTCAGTACGAGAGAGCTCGCTCTTTTGAAGGCGCCTATCAAGACTTGCGGGACCTTTGAATTTTGCGACAATATCCAGTTACATCGCGCTTTCAGCGCATGAGACCGAGCAATCAACTCAGCCCCTTCTGATGGCCGACCTCAATGCGATTTCGATACCGCGAACGGTGTAGTACTGGTCCGCGTCATGAAGACTCGGATCGAAGGCTATGCCGGCCAACGTCTCGATCTCGCGCAGTGTCCGCATGCTACTGACGAACTCCTCACCGACCGAGAACTCGAGCGGCACGTCGGTGAGAGCCTGTTCGAGTACAAACCCGTAGGCGGCCAGACCGTCGCTGACTCGAGCGACAACGACCTTCCAGAAAAGCTGGGGGACACGGGCCCGTAACGTGGCGCCGTTGGCGCCGCGACCTACAAAGGTGCGATCTGTATCGCGCAGCACGGGTCCCGCGAAGATACAAAGCCGCTCACTTGCGGCCTCCGAGAGCACGTGATTTTCGAGGTCCCCCCAATTGTCGGTACCCGAGTCGGATCGGTTGAAGGCTGCGACCTGCGGCGAGCAATTGGTGCAGTGGAAGGAGTCAACATTGGCCCTGAGCAGTTCGGCGAACGTGGCGCCCCACGCGACATCGTCGCGCCGCACCACATGGCCCTTGTCAAAGGCGCCTTCGTCCTTGCTGAAGAACACATCCGGCAGCTGATACTGTGCGTCGAGTCTCAAATCGGGAAACCAACGCTCATTGAACAAGCCGTTGCGAGAGTAATCGCGGCCCGGCTCCGGCTCGCGAAGCGCAGGTTCCTTGGCCACGTTGGATGCCGTCAAAACCGCCAGGCGTCGGGTGGCGTGCATCTTTAGAGAGAAATTCTGGTAACAGAGCGTGTTGCTCCCTTCCTTGGTGAGGGCCAGCACATGAGGATCGGCGACATCCGGCATGGGCACGACGACTGGCGGCAGTTCGGTGCCACCCGCGAGGAAGTCTGGGTCGTACCCGGCCCTCCCGGCGTAGTCGGCGATGGATTTGGGAACGACAGTAGAGCCAGGCGCCTCGATTTCGGCACGTATTCCGGAGCGGATGACGCTAGCTGGCGCTTTCTCAGAGCTTCCGAGCGTCACAGTAATGCGCAGCGGAACCTCGAAAGTCGCGGGGCCATCGACTGCCGCGATGACCGACGATGACGAGGAAACGCCCGTCCCACTGCCTGCCGATCCAATGACCGAACCGGCGGCGCTGACCGATTCCGTGCGGTCGGCACGGCGCCACCAGTCACTCCAGTCATTGCCGCCGCTAGGCGGCGTTCCAGCAAAAACAACGCCGACCTCGACGACGCGCGTATCCCGCGCGAGGGACGCGCTGGGCACGGCGTAGTTGCGCTCCTGGTACCGGCCGGCGAAATGAAGGCCAACGACCTCACCAGTTTCGAGGCTGAACACGGCGGAGCCTGAATTGCCGCCAAGGGTGGAGCAATCATGCGTTGCGGCAGGCACGATCTTGCCGAAGCTGTCGGTGTTGAAGGTGCCCTGCAGCAATCCGGGCTGTAGGCGTTTGATCCCGTAACGGCCGGAGAATAAATTGTCTTGCACGTCGGTGGGATTGCGAAAATCGAAGGCGGGATAGCCGATCACGACCACCTCAGTGCCTGCTAGTTCACGGGCGTCGGCCAGCGCAAGCGGGAGAGGTTTGTGCGAAGAGTCCAGCCCTTCGACTTCAAGAATGGCAACGTCCCAAAAAGGGTGGATCATGCGCACGCGAATGACCCGAAAGACCCGACCGGCGGCGTTATCACGCTCGCGCAGAAAGTCGATGCCCGCGTTGCGACCCGGAATGAACGCCAGCCGCTGATCGCCGAGACCTCGAGCAAAGATTTCCGCGACATGCCTGTTGGTCATCAGCAGGCCGTTGCCGACCACGAAGCCTGTACCGCCATAGGGCACCGCATCGAAGCCCGGCAGCTCGATGCGCCCCACGGAAGGCAGGAGTGCCTCGATGCGCGCTTTGATCTCGGTATCGGTCGAGAGCTTAGTCCAGAGCCGGTGGGTCGATTCGAACGTCCCGCCGGAGATGTCGATAACCGGACGGAGATCCGGCAGGATGATGGCCTCTATGCCGGCGATCTGTTCGGGTTGCGCTGGCTTTCCCGCTGCCATGTTTTCGAGTCCATAGCGTGCTTCCTTCCGGTGTGTGTCCGCCGTCGACTCGAGTCCGCTGGGCGGTGCTGCCGCCAGGTCCTCGTAGTGCGCCATGACGGCGTCGATACCGCCCATACGGCTGGCGATCAGCTTTAGATAGTTTTGCACCCTCTGCTCTTTGGTGGCGGCCATAGCCCCGCTCCCCCGCGTTCGTTAGAAGGACGCCACAACTTCATCTACTTCGGACTCGCCGGCGCGACGGGTATCATTCGTCTAATCCAGTCGAGTTCAGTCATTCGCGAGCTGAGGAATTTCCCGCTTAGACTCTCATAATCAGATCGCTGTAAAGCGCCGACCAAATGTATTGGTACTTGTCGCGAACGCGTAGAATCTCGTTGTAATTTCTGCATTTTAGTCTAATTATGACAGCATACCTGACATTTTCCATGCGAAACAAATAAAAGTTGCGAAGGATATTGACGAAAACTGAACAACTGAGCAGTATAGCAAGCAATGATACTTTGTCCGTACATAAATGCAACTCCTTAAGTTGAGCTGGCGCAGCGACTGGCAAAAGGCGCAAAGATGTCGGAACTCTTCACGCATGAAGGCATGGCACCGCTGGGTGACGACGAGATTACCGAAATGCTGGGATACCGCGAGAGCTATGCGTCATCTGTAGCCGGAGGTCTTGAGTCCACCGCGCTCGACAAGCCTTGGCAGGAGGTGATCTCGGAGGTTGCCTATCAGTTCGTCGTCCGTTGGGAGACCGGAGGGCGGGCCTATTACGAGCGCGTGATTAGGGGTCGGCCTATCTGGCCCGCCTTCTCCTCCGGCATCACCATCGGCTGCGGCTACGATCTGGGCTATCACACCCTACAGGAGCTCGAGGTAGACTGGGGCACGCGGATTCCCCGAGCGGCGTTCGGTCGTCTGGCGCCGACCATCGGCTTTACCACGACCGACCCCGATCGAACGACCAAGGTCAGGCGGGCCAAGGCTCTCGTTGAAAGTCTCAGGGACATCGTCGTCGGATGGGGAGTCGCGATTGAGCAGTTCGACGCCTCCAAGATGCCCAAACTGGTCGGCGACCTCTACCGTGCACTGGACAATATCGACCGGCTGCATCCGCATTGCCGCGGCGCGCTACTGAGTCTTGTATTCAATCGCGGTGACGGCGGCTTTGCCTCAAGCAAGGAACGCTATCGCGAAATGCGCGAGATCCGCCGTCTGATGACAGCCGGGCGGCGCGCGGATTTCGCGAAGATCCCCGCCCAACTCCGTGCCATGACCCGCATCTGGGGCGATACGTCGAGCCTCGCCAAACGTCGCAGGGAGGAGGCCGAACTGTTCGAACGCGGCCTTGCCGAAGCCGATCTCACCGAAACGCTCAGGGCACTCTCAACGCCCCTGAGCCTCGAAAGCGCCGGCAGCAAACAGACGGAAAACCATGAGGATGTCAATGAGGCGAGCGACATCGACGAGGACACAGAGACGACGGAAACGCCTCTTGAGGCGCTCGGCCCGACGATGGCCGACGTCAAGTGGAATCCCAATGACGACGAGCAGCCGGACTATCGGCACTTGCCGAAACTTCCGGCCGGCACCACGTTCGATCTCACCGCCGAGGACATCGAGGCGCTGGTGAAGTTCAACGCCTTCGCCACCGTCCCAGGGCCGCTTCTCGTGTTCGCCCTACGGGGCGCAGCTATTGCCGGAGCCGACAAGCGTGAGAACGTCGATACGATCACCATCGTCGACCAGCGGCCCGACCACCGGAACTACCGCTGCGTAATAGGGGTGCTAAATCGGGAGACCGGGCGACTATGGGCGTACAAGGCCTCGACAGTACCAAACGCCAATGCCCTTCTCTCCGGATTCATCAAGGCAAACCGAGGCGTATTCGAAGGGAATATCCTGCCGACGGGTTGCTATACCTATACAGTCGGCACGCATCGCGCCGGGACGTCGGGGGAAATCCGTGGCGTGCTGCGGCTTTCCAAGACGTCGAGCGGCGCCTCTGTGGTGATCGCCCTGCGCAGCACCAACGACGTCGTTTATGACCGGCACGATTTCTGGCATCAATGCGCGCCGGCAGACAACATCCATCCCGGTCGCCGGAGCCAAGGCTTTTCTTCGCTGGGCTGCCTGACGCTCCCTGGTGATTATGACATGTCCACCAAGACACATGCGGGGCTTTGGGCCGATTTCCGCATGGCGCTCGGCATGGGGAAGAAGTTCGCCGCCTCCGACAACGACAGACAATACAGCGTGATGCTGGTGACAGGCCAGGACGCAGCACTTGCCGCGACCCTCAGGGCGTCCGGTGAGATTGCCGACACGACCAAGGCGGAGGCAGCGCTAATGCGCCTGCGCTTCGGGTCCCACGGCTCGGCCGTCGCCAAACTGCAGCAGAAGCTTGGCCTTGAGCTCGATTCCAGCCAGCTCATCGGCCCAGTGACGCGGGCCGCCCTTATCGCCAAGCAGCAACAGGCGCTGGGGTGGGCGGATGGGATTTTTTCGCCGGAAATGGACGAGGAACTGGGGCTTGGGCTGTTGAGCTAAGCGCCGTAGGGAGCACGAAATCCGTAGCGCCTCTCGCAGACATTCCCGCGTCGGACTTAGCAGTGCGCGAGGCATAGATGCTTACGCGGGCATCCGCGAGAGATCGTTGCCGGTTGGTCGGTGCCAAGCGGCAATGCCACGCCGGAGCCAGCCTATGTCGTTGTCGCGCTTGAACCGCTGCTGGGCCGTCAGCTCGCTTCGCGAGAAACCGTACACTTCCAGTTTGCAGGCTTCACGCGCGAGATCGCTAGGGGATTAGCCGAGACCTCAAGAAGCGGGTTGGGAGATTCCTGAAGAGGGAGACCCAGAAGGGAAGCGGCTAACACGAACAGGGGTGCGGTCACCTGAGGGCGACGCTGGCGAACGCGCCAAGGCCGCGCCCGTGGCCGTCGATCTCGGGCATTGGACGTGTCGCAGCTACGGCATGCCGAAGGGCCTAATCACGCCCGGTACACTAAAAAGTCTGGATCAGAAACTAAAACCGATGACAACAAAAGGGGGACGACGATGCCGACTATTGACCGCGCCGCGCTGGAGGCGATGCTCTCCGATCCCAATGTACCGGAAGCAGCGATCCGGCCCTATCTCACGCTTGATCCCATCGAGAGCCAGGCTTTCCGGCCTTCGGTCGTCGTCAATCCGGCACGGGTCCAATTCGACGGCTCAGAGGCCGCATTGGCCATTGCCTCGTTAAATCGCGTGTCGCGGTGGCGGCGGCAGGCGCGCTACCGCCAGAAAATCGGCGGGTGGACTGGGCTCAAGGTAGTCGCGGAAGGAGATTCCTGGTTTCAGTACCCTTTCCTACTCGATGATATTATCGACCAATTGTTTGACCACTGGGCGATCTATTGCGTTAGCGGGGCCGGTGACCTGCTCAGCGACATGGCCAAGCAGGACGAACTCACCGCCGCCATCGTCGCCGAAAAGCCGGATGTGCTGTTATTGAGCGGCGGCGGCAATGATCTGCTCGGCGACGGCCGGCTGGCCCGCTACCTGGCGCAGTATGCAGACGGCATGGCGCCTGTCGACTTCGTGACGGCGGACTTCGACAGCATGCTGATGCGCACCATAGGCATCTATCGCGAACTTATCGCCAAAGCGCTGGACGCAGGCGCAAGACGCGTCGTGTGTCACAGCTACGACTATGCGATCCCCAATGCAGGGCCGTGGTTGGGCCGCCCCATGCTGAAACTCGGTATTGGTGACCGTACAACGCAGCGGGCCATTCTCCGCATCTTGATCGACCGCTTCCACGGTGCGCTCACCACCATGGCTGCCGGATTCGGAGGAGCGGTGGCTGTTGCCGATTGCCGCGGCGTCGTTGGCGACACCGAGTGGTACGACGAACTACACCCGACTAATCACGGTTTTGCCATGACGGCGCGCATCCTTCAGGCTGCCGCCGAGGGGACGCCGGTGGAAAGCGTCGTGGCGGAAGGTCTGGAAGCGGTTGGAACGGCACGACCCCTGCCGGTCGCCGACCGCGAGGCTGTGCTCAATCTTCTCGCGGCCGACGAAGTGACGCTGCTTGCCGAGATCGGGCGGCGTTCGACAGTGCTGGAACATTCCCCCGATGCAGCCTCCGGCTTGACGCTGGAGCTTCCAACTGGCGGTATAGAGGGCCTGCAGCCGCCGTTCATGCAACTGGGCGCGCGAATCTTCAATCGCCTGCACCGCGAACTCTACCAACTCCTCTGCAGTAATGGTGGCAACGCCAGTGCAGAGCGTGACAAGCTTCGGAGCGCTCTCAAACTCGAGCAGGCCGCAATGATTGGCGGGATAACCACCGTGCTGATGGGCCTCTCGGTCCCGGCACTAGTCGCTCCCTTGGTCGCGGCGATGATCGTCAAAAGCGGCATCGAGCCAATTTGGCAGGAGACGTGCAAGCTATGGGAGGAGAAGCTGGGTGTACCAAATCTTGACGGGGACTAGGGAGGCAAACTGATAAATGTACGCCGCCATGGTTTGTCCCTCACGTGGAGTCATTCTCATCACTGGAGTCTGCCAATCATCGGTGTTCATCGCTTCAAGACTTTTTCTTCGGGGTTGCAACAAGTGGCGACTGCGTGTTGAGCCCGGATGTGTCACTCAGGTAGCAGAGATGGTCCGAAGTTGTGGGTCCTGCGAAGATCATGTGAGCGTGATGGACGGGCCTTGAAAATATGTGACGCGCCCTAGCTAGGCGGGCGCCTGGCAGGGACGCATGGCTGGCCGAGGATGCCATCTGATCGCGATCGACGGCTCAGGCTTTCTATGGCGTACGGCAGGATTGCAAACGCGCTTTTACAACACCTAGGAGACGTTGTCCTCGGTGCGGCCTTTAAGGCCGCTTCCAAGCGGCGATTCGTATTAAGCCCGAGTCCAAGGCTAGGAACGGGGCCTGGAGACAATCCACTTCTCTATCTCCGGGGTCGCATAGGCGACCCGAGATGAGCTCAATCGAATGCCTTTGGGGAAGTCTCCTCGCTGCTGCAAGCGCCAGATCGTGGTCCTGGACAACGATGTTGCCTCGCAGACCTGTTGTATCGTCAAAAGGTTGTTCATGGCGTTCTCCTAACAATGGTCGTATTGATCGGGGCAGGGAATATTTGTTCTGCCTCACGCAGCCTCGTCTTCACCAATTGGTGACCAGCCTGTGAGGGTGAAAACCTCCCAGGCATTCATGATCCGCCGGCGGCGCTCGAGGGAATTGCCGCGCCGGTAGGCACGTTCCACGGCGCTGCCGATCGTGTGCGCCAGACAGGCCTCGGCGTGTTCGCGCGAAAAGTCCGTCTTCTCACCGCACCAGTCGCGGAAGGTGGAGCGGAAGCCGTGTACGGTGTAGCCCTTGCAGAGGCTGTGCAGCAACTTGGAGAGTGTCATGTCCGACAGCGGCGCAGCCTCGCGAGCTCCAGGAAAAACAAAGGTAGAGTGGCGAATTTCTTGCATCCGCCTCAAGATATTCATGCAGCTTTCGCTCAAAGGAACCAGGTGTTCCCTGCCGGCCTTCATGCGGGATGCGGGAACGGTCCAAAGCCGCTTCTCCAGATCGAACTCCTCCCATGTGGCTCCGCGCACTTCGCCGGATCGGGCGGCCGTGAGGATTAGGAACTGCAGCGCAGCCGATGCTATGGTGTCGAGCGATGCAAGCTTCTCCCAGAAACCTGGCAGGTCTTTGAAGGGAAGCGCTGAATGATGGCCGCGCTGCAGCTTTTGACGCTTTGGCAGGAGAAGCTGCAAGTGCCCCTGCCAAGCAGCCGGGTTTTCGCCTGACCGAAAACCACGGACTTTAGCGGCATTTAGCACGCGCTCCATGCGGCCGCGGAGACGAGACGCTGTCTCGGCTTTGCTGGACCAGATCGGGCGCAAGATCGCTAACACATCATCGGTTGTGATTTGGTCCACGGGCTTCTCCCAGATCGACGTGCAGTAAGTCTTTAGCGTGGAGCGCCATTGCTCGCGGTGTTTCGTGTTCCGGAAGCCGCTCTCGATCTGAGTCACGAGCTCCAGAGCGAAACGCCCGAATAGTGGCACAAGATCTGAGGAGTCCTCGGGCTCCACGTTCTTAGTTGCAGGTTTCCCAATGGGTTCCGGGGTGAGGCCGGCGCGGATCGCGGCCATTATTTCATCTCGTTGCTTGCGTGCCTTTGCCAGGCTGAATTGGTGCTCCGCGGTGCCGTAAGGGCCTATGGTCCACTCACGTTGTTTTTTCTCGATCGTAGCCTTTACGATAAAGCTTTTTGAACCACTCCCCCGGACGCGAAGATAGAGGTTGCCTCCGTCGGGGTAATTGCCGGGCGCCTTGATCGATTGAACCTTTTTATCGCTCAGTTGGTTGATTGGCATCCTGTTCTCCTAGGCCCACTTCAGGCCCACTTTTGCGCTAGAACAACAGGTTAGATGGTGAATGCCACTGAAACGGGCAAGGGGCCTAAGTTATTGGTTTTGAATAACTTTGAACCGCTTTGAAACATTCTGGAAGAGCTCCGATTCGGACCCCCTCTCCGCCAGTAACGTTCAAACCGGCGCCTGACTGCTGCGCGCCGAGACTGCCGCCCTGTTTCCCGCCAAACCGTTCCTCGCCCACGCCGCCCAAAGCTCCGCTGACGGCAACCAGATCCAGCCTCCGGCTTCATCACCGACGGCTTCCGACTTGCCGACAGCAGCGCACGCCGCCGTCAACAGGCAGATCCAGGCTGCCCGTCTTTCGTGATCATATTCGGCCATGATCTTCTGCAGCAGGCACTCGTTGCGCCAGCCGACGTAACCAAGCAGTGTTTCGAAAACACCGGCCTCAACGGCATGGTCGTACAGCCAGTCGAACTTCTTCCGCCTCGCGGCCTTCGACATGGCAAAACGCTCATCCTCAAGCAGAACCCCGAGAAAAGCGTTGGGGAAGGCTTCGATGATCGCGGTGCCGGGGATGATGGCTTTGCCGATCGGCGTCGTGTCCGCGAGGTGGCTCACCTGTGCGGCAGTCTCGGCGGCGGCTTTTCTCAAGGCTCGGCCGTAGCCGTGCTGGCTAAGGCCCGGTTTGCAGCGTTTCTGAAAGGCGCCACGGGTGAAAAGGCGTTCGCAGAGGCGGTCGAGATCGTCGGGCGCGTCGGGAGGAGTGAGAGGTCCGTCGATGGCGATCACAGCGAATGTCGTTGACGCGGGAATGTGGCGTTGTCGGCGCTCCCAATCGGTGTGCGTCCTCGCGGCGCCGCAGTCGTCGCCGATGCTCCAAGCAAGGCCCGTGGTGGGGCGGGAGCGTGAGTAGCCGACATCGATGCCGAGCAGTGCGAGTTTGTCAAAGGGCATTTCTTTTCCCGTCGCCGCTGTTTGCGTCGGGTCGAAGCTCGCCGAAGCGGAAGTGTTACCCATGTGTTCGGTCCGCTATAGCAGCAGGTCGTCAGCCTTCGGGCCGGCTCCCGGCTCGAGCCCCGCATTCCTCTTGAGCCACACCTCCAATGCCGCGATCACCGACAGTCTGAGGCTCGCGTTGCGGGTCAGCGCGCGGGCAAGCGGGCGGCCATCGGGCGGGAAGCCCAGTTCGCGCATCACGTCGTTGGGGCTCAGCCGGCGCCGGGCCATGATCGTCCGGATCTCGGCGATGGTGGAGGGAAGCAGGTAGCGGCCGCTGGCGATCGGGGTTCCGGCGGGCCGCACATCCGCTGCCGGAGAGGGAACGGGCGGGGTCGTGGCGATCGCGGGCAGCGCACCTTTGGCGGCGAGCCATGTCAGGAAGCTGTCGCGCTCGACATCGCTCGCCTTCATCCAGGAGTTCTTGAGCTTATCAAGCCGGGTGCGCTCCGGCTTCAGGCCGGCGCGGACGAGCGCTTTGCGCAACGACGGGATCTCCCCGGTGAGCAGCGCGGCGTGGATGTCCGGGAAATCGGTCTTGAGCCGTTGCAGGTGGAGCTCATCGCGCTTCGTTTTCTTCGCCATCTTGGTTCCGACAGTGATTTCCATCGTCGTCTACCGTGCCAGGAGCGACGGGGCGAGCAAAAAACATCTCGGTGCCCGCTGGCACCCTCTGCCCTGTCGCCCATCTCCCCCACAAGGGGGATGAAGGCAAGAGGCGCCGCGCTTCCTCTCGTCGCCTCTCAAGCTCGGCACAAGTCAGCCTTTCTACCATCGCGTCAACAGCCGGGATGTGACGCGGCGAAAAGGACAATGAGATGTCTAGCGATATTGACAGCGATCCGCGGGATTCGACGGTCGCCCTCTACCTCATGAACAATGACGGCGACGAGCTCACCGATATTCTGGTCGCTGCGCTCGAAGATGCATTCCGAATCCTCAAAGAGGAATGGGCCCGCACGATGCATTCAGGCGTTTGCCGGGAACCCGGCTTTTCGCAGCGCCCGACGCTCTCAAAAGGCGCCAGAAAGTCCAGCCTCATTCAAGCGCGCCGTACCAAGTTCTCCACTGAAGCCGCCAGCCTCAGCAACCTTTCGTCCGCCCCGTTTCGCGCCATCAGCATCAGCCCGGCCGGCAGGCGCGTGCCCGGCATCGGCACGGTGATCGCCGTCAGGTCGAACTGATTGGCGACCTGCGTGTTGCGCAGCAGCAGGTCTTCGACGCGGCGGTACTCTCTTTTGTCGCCCTCCACCGAGGCGATGCTGACCGCGGAAATAGGGGTTGTCGGCAGGAGGATGAGATCGAAAGGCGTCAGCCGTTCGTCCATGGCGCGGACGAGCTTTTGCCGCGTCCTCAGCAGGTTTTCGATGGCCGAGTCGGGGACGGCGAGGCGGCGGCGGAGCGTCGATTTCACGCGGATGTCGACGGGTGCGTTCTCGTCCGTCAGCCAATCGACATGGATGCGGCTCGCTTCGAGTCCGGCAAGGGAGCCGATCGAGGTCGCCTCGGCGAAACGGGCGAGGAGATCGTCAATCGGGCAGTCGGCGAGCTTTGCGCCGGCGCGCGCGAGCATTTGCAGGCTCGCGTCGAAAGCCCTGGCGATGTCTGGCGCAAGGCCCTCCAGGAGAAGACCTTGCGGAATGGCGAGTTTCAGACCCCCAAGCGAGAGCGGCGTCAACGGCTTCGGCATTTCGCCGGCCATGACCGCGTCGGCGGCCGCGCAGTCGGCAGCGGTCCGGGCAAGCGCGCCGATCGAATCGAGGCTGGGCGAGGGCGGAAAGGCGCCGTCGAGGGGTAGGCGGCGGGCGCTCGGCTTGAAGCCGACGAGGCCGTGAAGTGCCGCCGGGATGCGCACGGAGCCGCCGGTGTCGGAGCCGATGGCGATCTCGCTCGTGCCTTCCGCCACCGAGACGGCAGCACCGGACGACGAGCCGCCGGGAATGAGGCTCGCGTCGATCGCGTTGCTGGGCACCGGATAATGCGGATTGAGACCAACGGCGGTGAAGGCGAACTCCGTCATATGCGTCTTACCGATGATGACGGCGCCCGCGGCGCGCAAGCGCCGGACAACCGCGGCGTCTGCTTTTGCGGGTGGAGCGTCGCGACGGATGATCGAGCCGGCAAGCGTCGGCTCGCCGGCGATATCGAAGAGGTCCTTGATCGAGACGATCCGGCCGTCGAGGGGCCCGAGGCTTTTTCCCTCGCGACGCCGCCGGTCGGCGGCATCGGCTTCCGCGCGGGCGGTTGCGTGATAGAGCTTCATGAAGACGCGTTCTTCGGCGCGTCGGTCGTCGAGCCGCGTCAGAATGGTTTCGAGCTGGTCGCGGGAAGTGGCGTTCGATTGGCGCAAGGCGAGACCTCGTGAAACGGAGACAGCCGCGGGGCGTGCACCAAAGGTACGTACCGCTTGAGGGCCGGCGATGGCAGCTATGGTTTATAGCGCCGCGCGTTTGTTATACAATAAAGAGCACAAGAGCTGCCGGAATCCATCGGGAGGCGCCAATGCCGATCCTGCGATCGTCTGCAATCCTCGACTCCTCTGCAATCCACGAGGTCAGATACGATGCGCCGCGCCGGACGCTGAGCATCTGGTTCATGGGCAACCGCAGGCCCTACCATTACCTCGATGTTCCGGAGCGCGTGTACGAGGAACTCCTGCATGCGGATTCCGCCGGGAACTACTTCAATCACAACATAAAAAACCACTACGATTTCATGCATTGAAGGTCCCCCTCATCCGCCTAGGCGCTCTTCTCCCGATCACTACGGGGAGAAGGTGCCGGCACGCAGGTGAGGGGCAAACGATGTTCGGCCTCGCCATGTGTTTAAGGCCGCATCAGCGCGTTCAATCTCCACGCTTTCACAGAACTGTCGCCAAACCGTTCAAATAGTTTCATGTGCTTGTAAAGCCGCTGACATGCGGCTCGCCAATGGTCCGCTCGCGAAAGCGATGATTCGCGAAACGGAACCGGAGGCAGGTTTTGGCTCATCGAAACACGCTGACGAGGCGTTCTTTTCTCTTTTCCGCCGGCGCCGCCGGCCTCGCCGCTTCTTCCGGACTTGCGACCCCCTTTTATGCCCGCGGCTACGGCCGGCCGGAATTCCTGCATGGGGTGCAATCCGGCGATGTCGATACGCAATCGGGCATGATCTGGACGCGGGTGGATCGACCGGCGCGGGTGGCGATCGAATATTCCACCACCGACAGCTTCGCGGACGCCGCCCGGCTTCCCGACATCGATGCGACGCCGCAGACCGATTGCGCCATCAAGTGCCGGCTCGACCATCTGCTGCCGGACCAGGACATCTTCTACCGCTTCACAGCCACCGATCTCTATGATGGCAACCGCGTTTCCGAACCGGTCGTCGGGCGGTTCCGCACGGCGCCGCTCCGCCGCCGGTCGGTGCGCTTCGTCTGGTCCGGCGATACGGCGGGGCAGGGCTGGGGCATCGACGAGGTCGGCATGAAGACCTATTCGACCATGCTTCTCCATGAGCCGGATTTCTTCATCCATTCCGGCGATACGATCTATGCCGACAATCCGATCCCCGACGAGATCAAGCTGCGCGACGGCGGCATGTGGAAGAACCGGATCGTGACGCCCGAGAAGCGCGACGTCGCCCGCACGCTCGAGGAATATCGCGGGCAATGGAAATACAACCTACTCGACGAGCACGTGCGGGGCTTGAACGCCGTCTGTCCGACTTTCTACCAGTGGGACGACCACGAGGTGCTGAACAACTGGTCGGCCTCGACGGACCTTCGCGACGATCCGCGCTATCGGGAAAAGGATGTCGCCGTCTACGCATCTCGTGCGGCCCGCGCGTTCCATGAGATGACGCCGATCCGCACGCTGCCGACGCAGCCGGGCCGCATCTTCCGCAAGATCGCCTATGGGCCGCTGCTCGACGTCTTCTTCGTCGATCTGCGCTCCTATCGCGGACCGAACCAGGGGGAGGGGGATTCCGGCCTTTTCGGCTGGCGGCAGGCGGATTGGCTGAAGCGCGAGCTTGCGGCCTCCAGCGCCACCTGGAAGGTGATCGCCTGCGACATGCCGGTCGGCCTCGTCGTCTGGGATGACTATTCGGCAAAGCGCGGATCGGATGCGATCGCCAATGGCGACAACGGCGCGCCCAAGGGCCGGGAGACGGAATTCGCCGATCTCTTGCGCTTCATCCGCGACAATGCGATCGAGAACATCGTCTGGCTGACGGCGGACGTGCATTACACAGCGGCGCATCATTACGATCCGTCGCGTGCGGCCTTCAAGGATTTCTTGCCCTTCTGGGAGTTCGTCTCGGGGCCCCTCCACTCCGGCACCTATGGGCCAAAGGAGCTCGACATGACTTTCGGCCCGGAGGTCCGCTTCATCAAGGCCTCTGGCGGCGGCATCGACAGCAATCTGCCGCCTTCGGCGGGCCTGCAATTCTTCGGCATCGTCGACATCAGCGGACAAACCCGGCAGATGACGGTACGGCTCATGGACCGGCAGGACCAGGAACTCTGGCGGGTGACACTCGATCCGGCGGCCGTCGCATGAGGCGAGAGAGCTTTATGCACGCCTGCTCTGCGTTCCGGCCCCCTTTCGCTCATGCGAAAAAACCTGTATGAGCGCGGCAACTGAAAAAGCGGTACCCGCCTTGCTGGGCGTACCCACGAACTTTCCGAGACAAAAAATGAGCATTCGTAACATCGCGATCATCGCGCACGTCGACCATGGGAAGACCACGCTCGTTGACGAACTCCTGAAGCAATCGGGCTCCTTCCGCGAAAACCAGCGCGTTGCCGAACGCGTGATGGATTCCAACGATTTGGAAAAGGAACGCGGTATCACCATTCTCGCCAAGGCGACCTCGGTCGAGTGGAAGGGTACGCGTATCAATATCGTCGACACCCCCGGACACGCGGACTTCGGTGGCGAGGTCGAGCGCATCCTGTCGATGGTGGACGGCGCGATCGTGCTCGTCGACGCCTCCGAAGGGCCGATGCCGCAGACCAAGTTCGTCGTCGGCAAGGCGCTGAAGGTGGGCCTCAAGCCGATCGTCGCGATCAACAAGATCGATCGCCCGGACGGCCGCCACGAGGAAGTCGTCAACGAGGTCTTCGACCTCTTCGCCGCGCTCGACGCGACCGACGAGCAGCTCGACTTCCCGATCCTCTATGGTTCGGGTCGCGACGGCTGGATGAACGTCAATCCCGAAGGTCCGAAGGACCAGGGAATGGCACCGTTGCTCGATCTGGTTCTGAAGCACGTTCCCGAGCCGACGGTGGCGGAAGGGCCGTTCCGCATGATCGGCACGATCCTCGAGGCAAACCCCTTCCTCGGCCGCATCATCACCGGTCGCGTACATTCCGGTTCCGTCAAGCCGAACCAGGCCGTAAAGGTGCTGGGTCAGGATGGCAAGCTGCTCGAGTCCGGCCGTATTTCGAAGATCCTCGCCTTCCGCGGCATCGAGCGTCAGCCGATCGAGGAGGCGCATGCCGGGGACATCGTCGCAATCGCCGGACTGACCAAGGGCACCGTCGCCGATACCTTCTGCGATCCCTCCGTGACCGAGGCGCTGACAGCCCAGCCGATCGATCCGCCGACCGTCACCATGTCTTTTATCGTCAACGACTCGCCGCTTGCCGGCACCGAGGGCGACAAGGTCACCTCGCGCGTCATCCGTGATCGGTTGTTCAAGGAAGCGGAAGGCAACGTCGCGCTGAAGATCGAGGAATCCTCCGAGAAGGACTCCTTCTTCGTTTCCGGCCGCGGCGAACTCCAGCTCGCGGTGCTGATCGAGACGATGCGCCGCGAAGGCTTCGAGCTTGCGGTTTCCCGTCCGCGCGTCGTCATGCACAAGGACGAGAGCGGCCAACTCCTGGAGCCGGTCGAGGAAGTCGTCATCGACGTCGACGAGGAGCATTCCGGCGTCGTCGTGCAGAAGATGTCGGAGCGCAAGGCCGAGATGGTGGAACTCCGTCCCTCCGGCGGCAACCGCGTCCGCCTCGTTTTCTTCGCGCCGACCCGCGGCCTCATCGGCTACCAGTCGGAGCTTCTGACCGACACGCGCGGTACGGCGATCATGAACCGTCTGTTCCACGACTATCAGCCCTACAAGGGCGAGATCGGAGGCCGCATCAACGGCGTGCTGCTCGCCAACGAGCCGGGCGAGGCGGTCGCCTACGCGCTCTTCAATCTCGAAGACCGCGGGCCGATGGTGATCGAGCCGGGCGAAAAGGTCTATGAGGGCATGATCATCGGCATTCACACCCGCGACAACGACCTTGAGGTCAACGTGTTGAAGGGCAAGAAGCTCACCAACATGCGCGCTGCCGGCAAGGACGAGGCGGTCCGCCTAACGCCGCCGATCAAGATGACGCTCGAGCGGGCGCTTTCCTGGATCCAGGATGACGAGCTGGTAGAAGTGACGCCGAAGTCGATCCGGCTCCGCAAGCTCCACCTCGATCCGCACGAGCGTAAACGCTTCGAGAAGTCCCGCACCGCCGGCGCGGCATAAGCGGGCCGGGCGACGGGCTGACCCATATTTTGATTGTCGATTGCAAAACCCCGGAGCGATCCGGGGTTTTTGCTGTGTGTGCCGTTCGCGGCCGGCTTGCGGATAAAGTTAAAAAGGCGTTAACCTTCGGGGGGATGCCGTTAAAGTTGCCTGTGGGTTAACGGGCCGCGGCAACCCGGCGGGATTCCGGTTCGCAGTGTCGTGTGTTTAGAGTCAGGTCATGAAGACTGTTTCGATCGAGGTGAGGCCCGGGGAGCCGCATGAGGCGGCCGCAATCGCCGACGCGCATCGCGTTTCTTGGCTGCAGACATATGGGGGCATCATTCCGCACCGCCCTCTGATCCGGATGGTCAACCGGCGCGACGAGATGTGGTGGCGGAAGGCCACGCGCGGTCCCGCGACGCTGCTCGTCGTCGACGTGGCGGGAACCGTAGCCGGCTATGCGACGCTGGGCTTGAGCCGCGCGCGAGCGCTGCCGCAGGAGGGCGAGATCTACGAGATCTATCTGCGCCCGGAATATCAGGGCATCGGCCTCGGCCGCGTCCTCTTCGGCGAGGCAAAGAGCCTCCTGAAATCGCTCGGCTGCGAAGGGCTCGTCGTCTGGTGCTTGGAAGACAGCGAGCACGCCTATAATTTCTTCCTGTCGGCCGGCGGCCGCGACATAGCCGAGGGTATGGAAGATTTCGGCGAGAAGCACCTGAAGAAGGTCGGCTTCGTCTGGAACTAAAGCGAGATCACTAAAATCGGAAGAGGTTAGTCCGGCAGTACGCTGTTGGGTTCGGCTGCCTTGTCGCCGCGCTTGCCATGGTAGGCCGCTTGGTCAATGCACAGCGGAAGGTCGGCGCCACCTCGTCGGCGATCTTGCGGGCGAGTGCGTTGGGATCGGGATTGGCCAGTGCATCGACATAGCCGGCGACGCAGCCCTTGCCGTCTTCCTTCTGCGCAACCTTCGATACGACAAGAACTTGGCCTTCAAGCGCAGGAAACGATTCGCCCGTCTTCGGATCGGGGTTTTCGATGACCCAGCGCAAGATCGTTGCGACGGGGGTGCCGCCTTTGGCGATGCGCCATTCCACCGTCGTGCCGGCGTGGTTGAAGGGGAAGAAGCTCTCGAATGCCTCGTCGATATAGCGCTTGTTGAGATGCCCGAAGGAGAAGCTCTGGCGGATGTCGATCTCCTTGAAATGAACCGGATAATCGTCATGGCCCGGGCAAGTCATCAGGGAGTACCAGCCCGGCTCCTCTTCGATCGTCTTGCACTCGTAGCGACTGACGTCGACATAGAGGCTTTCATTTGCCATTGCCGGCCCGACTGACAACAGGACCAGCGACAGCCATGCAACCTTTCCGTTCATCGTGATCTCCCTCGAACGAGATTTCGGCACCACGCAGGTCGTTCGGCGACGACGAAACGACCGGTTGAATCTGCACTGCGGACGAAAGTTTTATTGCATCGCGGCATGTTTCCCTTTATCGACGGGCGACTTTTCAACAACCCTGGAGGTGCTCATGCGGATCGACGCGATTTCCATCGGAAAGAATCCACCAGAAGATGTCAACGTGATCGTTGAAGTTCCCGTCGGCGGCCATCCGATCAAGTACGAGATGGACAAGGAAGCCGGCACGCTGGTGGTCGACCGCTTCCTCTACACGCCGATGACCTATCCGGGGAACTACGGCTTCGTGCCGCACACGCTTTCCGATGACGGCGATCCGATCGACGTGCTCATCTGCAACACCCGTCCGCTGGTGCCGGGCTGCGTCATCAATGTCCGCCCGATCGGCGTGATGATGATGGAAGACAATTCCGGCAAGGACGAGAAGGTCATCGCGGTTCCTTCGGCGCATCTCACCAAGCGTTACGACAAGGTGCACGACTACACCGACCTGCCGGAAATCACCTTGAAGCAGATCGAGCATTTCTTCGAGCATTACAAGGATCTGGAACCCGGCAAGTGGGTGAAGATCTTCGGCTGGAGGGATGCGACCGTCGCCAGGCAACTGATCGTCGAAGCGATCGAGCGCGCCAAAACCAAGAAGTAATTATTCCGTCGTGCCGGCGATGTCGGCGAGGCGTTTCGCGATAGCCTCCGGATCGGCCTCGATCCGGAGGATTTTTTTGCGCTGGGTGTCGCCGGAGACGAGCGAGACCTTGTTCTTCGCGAGACCGAGCGCTTTGGCAAGAGCGGCGAGGAGCGCCTCATTCGCCTTGCCCTTTTCCGGGACGGCGCGCACCCGCACTTTGAGGTGTTCCTCGCCGTCGGCCGCCGTTTCGAAGCCGTCTATCGCATCGCGCCCGCCGTTCGGCGTCAGTCGTACGGTCAGGCGCACATGGTTGCCGTGACTGGTGAGCGCGGCGCGCGCCACGTCAGAGCGGGATGAGGAAAAGTGTGTGCGGTTTTCCGCCCGCATCCCGCTCTCACTCCTTAGAAGCGATCACGTTCATGAATTTTGGTCGAACCGACCAAAATTCATCGTGATCTAGCGGATGAGGGCCGGAGCGATCGTCGTATTCAGGAAGAGCTGGATGAAATAGAGGATCACCAGCACCACGAGCGGAGAAAGATCGACTCCGCCCAGGTCCGGCAGCACGCGACGGATCGGCCTGTAGAGCGGTTCGGTGAGCTGATAGAGCGAACGGCCGATCATGTTGATCGCCTGATTGTTCACGTTGATCACGTTGAACGCATAGAGCCAGGAAAAGATGGCCGAGGCGATGATCAGAAACCACGCGATGTTGATGATGAAATTCAAGGTGCCGATGACAGCAAGCATGCCCGTCTCCAATTCATTGTCGACAGACATGTAGACATTGGAAACTAAACGGGCAAGTACGCCGCTACGCCTCGCACGATCATGTTTAATGGCGAGGGCGGGAAGCGCCCTCGTCCTGCTGCCGCGATCTTCTCCCGCAAACGGGACGAAAGCGACTCGCGGCGGACGGCCAATTCCCCTTACCGCCTGCGGGGAGAGGGTCAGGGCGAGGGGCGAGCATCCCCGCCGCGCAAGAAGATCAGCTCGAGAAAATTCTCCATCCAGGTCCGCAACGGATGGTCGTGAAGCATCCGGCCCTCCAGATGGGCTTTGCCCATCTGCGCGCCCGGAAGCACGAAGCGGTGGGCGCCGTGGACCACCCAGCGGTGCATCATCGCGCGCGTCAATTCACCATGGAACTGAATGCCCCAGGCGTTCTCGCCGTAGCGGAAGGCCTGGTTCGGATAGGTGTCGCCGGTTGCCAGCAGCTCGGCGCCCTTGGGCAGGTCGAAGCCCTCGCGGTGAAAATGATAAACCATGGCCGGCCAGTCCATCAGTGCCTTGCCGGCCTCCGTGGCCTTCAGCGGATACCAGCCGATTTCCGTCATGCCCTCGTGGTGGGGCGCGACCTTGCCGCCCAGATTGCGAGCGAGCATCTGCGCCCCGAGGCAGATGCCGAGATAGGGCTTGTTTTCGAGAAGCGGCACCGACAGCCAGTCGATCTCGCGGCGGACGAATTCCTCCTCGTCGTTCGCGCTCATAGGCCCGCCGAAGATGATCGTGCCGGAATGGCCTTCGAGCGTCGGCGGCAGCTCGTCGCCCAAGGCGGGGCGGCGGATATCGAGAGGAAAGCCCTTCTGCTGCAGAATGTGACCGACGCGGCCAGCACTCGACCGCTCCTGGTGGAGCACTATGAGGATGGGTCTTTTGGCGTCGCGGGCCTCTTGCGGCATCGTCAGCTTTCCTGTTGCGCCTCGCTCTCCTCCTCGAGATCGATCTTGGCCGCTGCCTCCTGCCGTTTCAAGAGCCGGTCGCGCCCGGAGACGCCGAGAAGATCGGCGATCCGCCAGATCGCATGGTCTTCCATCTCGCTGCGCTTGCCGTCGGCGTAGACGATCTCCCACAGCATGCCGACGAGCTCGACCCGTTGCTCCTCCGAAAGATGGCGTTTGATCTCGGAGGTGAACCGGTAGAAGTCGATCGCCTCGCTCTCGGCGGTCTCGCCGGCTGCAACGAGCGCGTTAAGGGCGGCGTCGTCGAGCTTGTAATGCGACTTGATGAGCTCGCGCATCTTGCGGCGCTCCGAGGCGCGAACCGCGCCATCCGCCTCCATGACCTGAAAACAGAGCCCGATCACCGCCACACGCGGATCGTCCTTGTCAATCCGCGCCGTCGAGCCCGTCAGCTCTTCGAGAAACACCTTAAACCGTTCAAACATGTCCTATCGCCAGCCCAATCGAAATATCAACTCAGAACAGCCGGAAGCCGGCCTTGTCCTTTTCCGCGGATGCAGGGTCGCGCACACCCGGATCGTCCGGCGGCCGGCCGAAGAAGGGATCCGGCGGCTCCTCCGTCTGCTCCCTTCGTTCAGGAACCCGGATCGTCGCGTCGCGCGCGGCTTCGGCTTCCTTGGCGGGCGTCGGCTCCGGCGTCACCGGCGTTGTGTGCTGCGCGGGCGACGATATGGGCGACACGGGCGGCAGGCTACGGATCGCCTCCTCGGCGTTCAGATGACCGTCCTCCGCGGCCGAAAGCTGCGAGGGCGGCGCCTTCCATTCGAAGGCGTCAAGCCGGCCACTGACCGGCGAGACCGGTAGCCAGCCCGGCGAGGTGACGCCATCGGCGGTCCAGGCCGGATCGCGCGGACTCTTCAGCGCCTGCGCCATCCAGTAGCGGATGCGGCCCTCGTCGCCGGTATCGGCTTCCTCGATATCCGCGAGCAGCAGGAAGATGCTCTCGGTCGGCTCCAGCCGGGCGGCAGCCTCCGCCTTTGCTCGGGCGAGCGGGAGGTCGCGCGCCTCGAGTGCCGCTTCGGCGACCGTGGCCAGCGCCACGGCATTGTTGCTTCGCAGCGATTCGAGCTTGTTCGCGCGCTTCAACCGGTCGATGGCGGAATCGCCGCCGCGTGCCCGCACATAGATGCGGGCTATATCGGGATGCGGATCTAGCTTCCAAATCCGTTCGAGGATCGAGGCGCCCTTGCGCAGATTGTCCTCGCGAAACAGCGCCTTGGCGGCAACGAGTGCGGCCGGGATCAACCGGTCGTCGAGTTTGAGCGCCGCCAGCGCGTCATCGCGAGCCGATTTCGGATCACCGTCGAACCTCTCCATCGCGCGTGCGGTCAAGAGCACCGCCTTCTTACGATCCACCTCCTTTTTTTCGAGCACGTGGGCGGCACGGCTCTGGTCGAGAAGCCGGATCGCTTCGTCCCACTGACCGGCCTGACTGCGATGATCCAGCGTGGCCAACGTCGCCCATGTGAGGTGCGGTGCCTTTTCGGCGGCGCGCTCGGCATATTGCCGGGCCGCCTCGTTGGCACCGAGCCGCCTGGCTTCGAGGTAGAGCCCACGCAAACCGAGCTCGCGTGTTTCGGGATCGTCCGCCATCAGCTCGAATTTCTTGCGCGCATCGTCGTACTTGCCTTCGATGAGGGCGGTCTGCGCCTCCAGGAGATGGATGAGCGGCTCCTGGTCGGCACTGATCAGGCTGCGCGAGCGCGCCGCCATCTTGCGGGCGATATTGGCATTGCCGGCACCGGCAGCGATCAGGCCGGTCGACAGCGCCTGGTAGCCGCGATCGCGCTTGCGGGCGCGAAAATAACGGGTCACGGTGTGGGGCGACAGCCAGATCGCACGGATCAGCCAGACGACGATCAGGACCGCGGCAAAGAGAGAAATCAGGATCGAGGCGGCGCGCATCAGGCTCATTTCGATGCGCTGGCCCTGCCAGATCAGAGACAATTCCCCGGGACGATCCGCAAGCCAGGCAAAGCCGAGGGCGAGGCCGAGGATAAGGAGGATGAAGAACAATATCCGGATCATTTCGTCTTCTTTCCCTGTCCCTAGCCCTGTGTGCCGGTTCGCGTCATGGTCTGGGCCACGGCCGCGTCGACGACGGTCTCGACGCCGAGCCTCCGGTCGAGCTTCTCCTTGAAATCCAGCCCGGCGGCTTTCGCCGGCTCGGGAAGGCCCGCCCATTCCAGCGATGCGCCCTTTAGATCGCCGTTGTTGAGCTTGTCCTCGATGCGCGCGATCACCGCCTCCGGCGTGTCTCCCTCGACGCTGCCGACAGGACGCACGCGAATGCCCGACATGGCGCTGGACATCAGGCGGGCGAAGATGCCCTCGTTGGGATCGGGCTGGTTGAGTGCATCGAGCATGGCATCCGCCGTCGCGGGAAAGGTCTCCCGCAGCTCTTTGCGCGTGGCGACGCCGGTTGCGGCGACTTCGGCGAGATCCTTCACCGCCGCGTCCTCCGGCGCAATGCTGCGCAGTGCGTCGAGTTCGGCGAGGAAAGGCCCGCCGCGGTCGATCGCCGTCTTGAGCGCGGTGACGGCGACAGCCCTCGCCATCTCGATATCGTTCACCGGCTCGGCGAGTTTCTGTTCCGCCTGGTCGATACGACCGGAGAGTTCCGCCCTTGCGGCATCCACCGACTGGCGTGCATCGGCAAGATCGGTTTTCAAGGCGGCGATTTCCTCGGTGAGTTTGGCGACCTGCGCTTCGAGTGCCGTTACCTCCGGAGCGCCAGCCGCAGAAGCGCCAGGCTCACGAGCCGCCTGTTCCAGGGCGGCGAGGCGGCTCTCCAGCGGTGCCACGTCCACCGCCGCCGGGGCCGGTCTTGACTGGAGCTCGGCCTTGATTGCCTCGATCTCGCTCGCGAGGCCTTGGTCGAGGTTCGCCCGCTCCGGTCCCAGCGCCGGTATGTAGCCGGCATATTGCAGCACGCCGGCGCCGGCGAGCGCAACGAGACCGCCGAAGATACCGGCGGCAAGCGCACCGGCGCTCGTCGTCTGCCTTCTCTTCGGTTCCGGCACGGCATCGTTGCTCAGGTGCGGAGGCTCCTCGTCGAAGGCGGCAGCGGCCGCATCGGCCCGCGCCTCCTCGGCCTCCTCTTTCGCCTCTGCCTCTACAGCCTCACTCTCGCGCGGCTCAGCCTCGCCCGCCTCGGACATCTGGTGTGCCGAAATATCCGCCGGTTCATCCGTCACAGAATCCCGGTTGGCGATGGATTCCGTTTCTTCGGTCACGGTTCTTTCCGCCTCAAGGTCGATCGTCAGCGGTTCCTTCTCGGATTTCGAGCGGCGCGACGGCTTTTCCGATACCATGGTGACCTCTTACCGTTTTGTTGCCCGCGGGCAGCATGTCCAGTCGGAGCAGGATGCCGGCGGTTCTCCTCATCCCTCTAAAGCCAAACCTAGTCAGGGAAATCGGGCGGGGAAAGTCCCTGCCTCCCCTTTTTAGAGGAATTGCCTCAGATGATCCTACTGCTCCGTGCGTCTTTTCAGATGCACAAAGGATGCTGTAGCCCTTTGAATTGCTGAATGTTTTTGTCCTTAAATCGGCAACGATTTGAGGAAACATGCAGTAGTCCCGCATCCGGGGCGGGCGCGAATCCGATGCCGACTTTGTTGATCCCGTCTCATAGGAGGCGGAAAAGGCTTTCTTCGTCAGGTGTCGCGGCCACCTCGACGGCAACGCTACTCGGGAGAGCCTCCCTGGCCGAAGGGCTCAGGCAAAGATAACGTGAGGCGAAAGCCGCGGCATCGAGGCCGCTTTCGTGGAGGACGGAGACGAAACAGCGCGCGGTCTCGCGCGAATAGATGAGCACCGCATCGAACGCTCCGGAGCCGACGAGATCGGCCAGCGTGTCCGGCCGATAGGTGACGGGCACCATCCGGTAGCATTCGACCGTGACATAGTCGATCTGACGGTCGCGCAGGCCTTGTTCGAGGCCGTCGGCGCGCGGCGTGCCGGCGAGATAAATGAGCGTCTCGCCCGCGCGCATGCGCGCGGCGATCTTGTCCGCCAGCCCTTCGCCGGTTCCAGGTCCGGTGCGGATGTCGGCAAAGCCGAGATCGGCAGCGGCTCTCGCGGTCGCCTCGCCCACCGCGAAAAGGGGCGCCGTAAGATGCGGTTCGATTGCGGTGCCGAGCGCGCCGAGGACGCGGATCGCCTCTGCGCTAGTAACCGCGATGGCATCATGGCGTTCATTCAATGCAGCCCGAACGGCGCCCGTGAAATGCTCCGCTCGCATCAGGGGCAGCATGACCGCTGCGTGCCCCATCGCCTGGAGCTTCGCCGCCGTCCGTTCGGCGGCCGGCTGCGGGCGGGTGACGAGCACGCGCATCGGTTCAGATCCAGCTAGAGAAGAACCCCGGCCCGGCCTTGGCGCGGATCTCTTCGCCGGCTTTGCGGCCGAGCTCCGTCGCATCGGCTGCCTTGCCCTCGATGGCAATCCGATGGCATGTCGTGCCGTCGGGCGTCAGGATCATCCCAGAGAAGCGGATATGCGTGCCGTCGGATCGGGCGTAGCCGGCGATCGGTGTGCGGCACGAGCCGTCGAGCGTCGCGAGGAAGCCGCGTTCGCAGGAAACGGCCTCATGGGTGCGCTGGTCGTCGATCGCGGCAAGGAGAGCGTTGACGCGCTGGTCACCGATGCGGCTCTCGATGCAGATCGCGCCCTGGGCCGGGGCCGGGGGGAATTCCTCCGGATCGAGGAGTTCGGTGGGCACGTCGGTCATTCCTAGGCGCCTAAGCCCGGCGAAGGCGAGAAGCGTGCCGTCGACCTGGCCTTCGGCGAGCTTGCGCAGTCGCGTCTCGACCTGGCCGCGATAGGTGATGACGTTGATGTCGGGTCGGAGCCTGCGGATCAGCGCCTGGCGACGCAGCGACGACGAACCGACGATGGCGCCTTGCGGCAGGTCCACGAGCTTTGCGGCCGTGCGGCCGATGAATGCATCGCGGATGTCTTCGCGCGGCAGGAAGGCGGATAGGAAAAGTCCGTCGGGCAGCTTCGTCGGCATGTCCTTCGACGAATGCACCGCGAAATCGAGCTCGCCCGACAGGAGCTGCTGTTCCAGCTCCTCGGTGAAAAGGCCCTTGCCGCCGATTTCCGAGAGCGGCCGGTCGGTGATTCGGTCGCCCTTCGTCGAAAGAACGACGACCTCGAACATTTCCGGCGGCAGACCATGGGCGGCGGCGAGCCTGTCGCGCGTTTCATGAGTCTGGGCCAGCGCCAGCGGGCTGCCGCGCGTGCCGATGCGGAAAGGTTTTGTTTGCATCCTTTGCCATCCGTTGTTACTGCATGGTTCCTTAAATCGGCTGATTTAAGGATAAAACTATGCAGCACTTCAAAGCGTTACAGCGTCCTTTGTGCGTCTGAAACACGGGACGACGCTGTATGAGTTTCGTGTACCCACCTTTCACTGCGACCGCAATCATTGAGTATAGCACGTGACGTCCCCGCCCTTGCGCATCCTCGGCATCGAGACAAGCTGCGATGAAACCGCGGCTTCGGTCGTGCTGCGCGACGAGAAGGGGCGAGGCCGCATTCTCGGCGACGTCGTGCTCAGCCAATTGGAAGAGCATAGCGCCTATGGCGGCGTCGTGCCCGAGATCGCGGCGCGCGCCCATGTCGAGGCGCTCGACACGCTGATCGAAGAGGCGCTGCTGCGTGCCGGCGTGACTCTGAAGGACATCGACGCGATCGCTGCAACGAGTGGTCCCGGTCTGATCGGCGGCCTCATCGTCGGCCTGATGACCGGCAAGGCGATCGCTCGCGCCACTGGAAAGCCGCTCTACGCCGTCAACCATCTCGAGGGCCATGCGCTGACCGCGCGACTGACGGACGGGCTTTCCTTTCCCTATCTGATGCTGCTCGTCTCCGGCGGCCATACGCAACTGATCCTCGTCAGGGGCGTCGGCGACTACGAGCGCTGGGGCACGACGATCGACGATGCACTCGGCGAGGCCTTCGACAAGACGGCGAAGCTCCTCGGCCTTCCCTATCCGGGTGGCCCGGCGGTGGAGCGGGCGGCAAGCAGCGGAGATCCGGAACGCTTCGATTTTCCGCGGCCGCTCGTCGGCGACGCGCGGCTCGACTTCTCCTTCTCGGGCCTCAAGACCGCGGTGCGACAGGCGGCGCAATCGCTGGAGCCGGTGAGCGAACAGGACATCGCCGACATCTGCGCCTCCTTCCAGCGCGCCATCTCGCGCACGCTCAAGGATCGCGTCGGGCGCGGCTTGAAGCGGTTCAAGGCGGAGTTTGCCGCCGTCGACCATCCCGCTCTTGTCGTCGCCGGCGGCGTCGCCGCCAATCAGACGCTCAGGGCGACGCTGCAGGCGCTTTGTGACGAGCACGGCTTCCGCTTCGTCGCGCCGCCGCTTGAGCTCTGCACCGACAATGCGGCGATGATCGCCTGGGCGGGGGCGGAGCGCCTGGCGGCGGGCCTGCCGGCCGACGGCCTCGATGTGGCGCCACGCTCGCGCTGGCCGCTCGACGCGGAAGCCAAAGCATTGATCGGCTCCGGCAGACGCGGCGCCAAGGCATGATGGACAGAAGATGAGCGGCAATTCGAACAGCGTGCCAAAGATCGTCGTCGTCGGTGCGGGTGCCTTCGGGACCGCGCTTGCCGCCGTCGCGGCCGCAAAGGACAAAGCGAAGGTCACGCTGCTTGCGCGCCGGGCCGAAGTGGCAGAGGAATGCGGCCGGACGGGCCGTAACGAAGCGGTTCTGCCCGGCATTTCCCTCCCCCCCGGCCTTGCCTTTTCCTCCGATGCCGCAGTGCTCGCGGATGCCGACATCGTCCTCTTCGCCATGCCTTCGCAGGAGCAGAGAGCGGGGGCCCGCGGCTATGGCGCCCGGATCCGCAGCGATGCGACGATCGTCACCTGCGCCAAGGGTTTGGAACAGTCGACTGGCAGGCTGCTCACGGACGTGCTCGGCGAGGAATTGCCGGGTCATCCGACCGCCGTGCTCTCCGGCCCGGGCTTTGCCGCCGATATCGCGAGCGGGCTTCCGACGGCGATGGTGATCGCGGCGTCGGACGGCGATATGGCGGCGGCGCTTGCCGGCGCGCTCTCCGGACCGACTTTCCGCCTCTACCCGTCGACGGACCGCATCGGCGTGCAGCTTGGCGGTGCGCTCAAGAACGTGCTGGCGATTGCCTGCGGCATCGTCGAAGGCGCGGGGCTCGGCGATTCGGCCCGTGCCGCACTGATCTCACGGGGGCTTGCGGAAATGTCGCGGTTCATCGTCGCCAAGGGCGGCGAGCCCGACACGGTGCGCGGTCTTTCGGGGCTCGGCGATCTCGTCTTGACGGCGACGAGCCACCAGTCGCGCAACCTGCGTTTCGGCATCGCGCTCGGCAAGAATGGTCGCGCCGGTGGCGAGCGGGGCGAGCTGGTCGAGGGTGCCTTTGCTGCCTCGGTCGCGGCGCGCGTGGCGCAGGATCTCGGCATCGAGATGCCGATCACGCAAGCCGTCGCCGCCATAATCGATGGCAAACTCGACGTCCGCACCGCTCTCGAACAGTTGATGTCGCGGCCGATTACCCAGGAATGATCGGCACCCAAGAACAATGCCTTCAGGAGGATCCATGCTCTTCGCACTCGTCTGCACGGACAAGCCCGGCGCGCTGCAATTGAGGCTCGACACGCGGCCCGATCACCTCGCTTATCTTAACGACCTCAACGCAAAGGGCATTCTGAAGATCGCCGGACCATTCCTCGGCGAGGACGGCAAGCCGACCGGGAGCCTGGTGATCGTCAAGGCTGAGACGCTCGAGGCGGCGAAGGCGATCGCCGCGGCCGATCCTTATGCAAAGGCAGGGCTCTTCTCGAATGTCGAGATCAAGGCCTACAACTGGGTCTTCAACAATCCGGAGGCTTGAGGGGCGATGGCTTACTGGCTCTACAAATCCGAACCGAACAAATGGTCCTGGCAGATGCAGAAGGATGCCGGTGAGAAGGGCACCGAATGGACCGGCGTGCGCAATTATCAGGCGCGCAACAACATGCGGGCGATGAAGATCGGCGACAAGGGCTTCTTCTACCACTCCAACGAGGGGCTGGAGATCGTCGGCATAACCGAGGTCTGCGCCCTTTCGCATCCGGATTCGACCGCTGAGGGCGATGCCCGTTGGGACTGCGTCGATATCCGCGCCGTCATGGACATGCCGCGCCCGGTGTCGCTCAAGGAGATCAAGGAGAATCCGAAGCTCGCCAAGATGTCGCTCGTCACCTCCATGCGCCTTTCCGTGCAGCCGGTGACCGAAGACGAATGGATCGAAGTCTGCCGCATGGGCGGGCTCGACAATCCGGCCAAGTAATCTTGAAACCAAGTAATCTTGAAGACCGATCCCGAAAGCTTCATCCGCGCCAATACCGGCATTCTCGCGCCTCCGCATGTGCCGGAAGTTCGCCTGCATCTTGCGAGCGAAGCGCATGAACTGTGGCTGAAGACGGAGGAGGAACTGGAGGAGATCGGTCTGCCGCCGCCCTTCTGGGCCTTCGCCTGGGCGGGCGGTCAGGGGCTCGCCCGCTATGTTCTTGATCATCCGGAAACCGTGCGCGGCCGCCGCGTGGTCGACTTCGCCTCCGGCTCCGGCCTCGTCGCCATCGCGGCGAAGATCGCCGGCGCTGCCGAGGTTCTGGCCGTCGACATCGACCCGTGGGCGGAGACGGCGGTGCGGCTGAATGCGAAGCTGAACGGGGTGGCGGTTGCCTTCGCCGGCGCGGATATCATCGGCGAGGAAAGAACAGCCGACGTCTATCTTGCCGGCGACGTCTTCTACGACAAGGGCTTTGCTGATCTGCTGATCCCGTGGTTCGATGCGCTCGAACGCGCCGGCGCCATCGTCCTCGTCGGCGATCCGGGGCGCGCCTATTGCCCGCGCGAGCGGATGACGGCGCTTGCGACTTATGAGGTGCCCGTGACACGCGCGCTCGAAGACAGCGAAGTGAAGCGCACGACGGTCTGGCGGTTCGGAGCCGCCAAGGGCGGGCGCAAGTGACGGCCGCCCGCTCGGGCCTCTATGGATAAGACCCTATGGCCGCACGACGCAGACGCCGTGCTCCCAGGAGCAGGCGCTGGCGTTGGTCTGCGGCGAGACGATGATGATCTTGGCGCGCTTCGAGGGCGGTGCGATGCCAACGAAATCCTCCGCGGCATAACGGTAGCCGCCGTCGCGGCTGAAATAGATGCCGTTGCCCTCCTCCCGGAAGGCCGAAAGGCCGCCGGCATAGGTGCCGATATCCGGTATCGGGGTGGGGAAGTCGTAGCTTCCATAGCTGCCATAGTCGGCGGAGCCGTATCCGCCGCCGTTGATGATGATCACCGCGCCATGCTTCCACTTGCGTCGAGCGTACTGCGGCCAGCGGTGCTTCAGTCGCACATGCCGGGTTCGCGTTTGAACTTCGGGCAGGCCTTGCGAAGAGAATGCCGGGAAATCGTCGAAGCCGGACATCACCGAGCGGTGCCGTCTACGGCCGGCAAAAAAGCGATGGCCGCCGTGCCATTTGCGCCAGGCGTGATGCGGCAGCCTGTGCTTGAGCCGGATATGGCGGGTACGGGTCTCTACATTGCCAAAGCCGCTGTTATCGTCGGCCCGCACCGGCACGCTTACAGGCATCGCAAGGGCGAAGGCCAGAACTAAAACTTTGGTTGCATGGACTGCCCGCAACAGATTCATTCTGTCTTGCCCTCCGGATCATGCTTAACAAATCCTTAAGGCGCATCCTGTGGCAATCGCGGGCAAATGTCACGGATTTGCTTATGTTTTTCGCGCATATCGTTAACGGATGGCACGTCTCTGTCAGGCCGGAAAATGCCGCTTTTCGTCTAATCGATTTTATTTATTTTGCACTGCAAACACACTTGTCGTTAAGCATTCTGGTGATTAAAGGTCCGAATGACTGAATTGCGCACAATCGGGTGCTATACCGGACAAGATCAGTCCAGTTTTGGACGCCAAATCCGGTGATTCCGTGAGGTTCCGATGACGAATGTCACAAGAAGCCGGCCGCTCTCGCCGCATCTTCAAATCTACAAGCCGATCCCAACAATGGTCATGTCGATCATGCATCGCATCACCGGCGGCGCACTCTACTTCGGCACGATCCTGGTCGCCTGGTGGTTGATCGCCGCCGCCTCGGGTGCTGCCTATTACGACTGGGTGAGCTGGCTGTTCGGCACACTGATCGGCAAGATCGTCCTCTTCGGCTACACCTGGGTGCTGATCCATCACATGCTCGGCGGCATCCGTCACCTCATCTGGGATCTCGGCTACGGCTACGAGAAGCATTTCGCGACGAGGATGGCCAAGGCGACGATCATCGGGTCGGCGACGCTGACGCTCGTCATCTGGATCGTCGGTTATCTCGTTCGCTAAGGGGACGTTGAACATGGATATGCGCACACCCCTCGGCAAGGTCCGCGGCCTCGGTTCGGCCAAGGAGGGCACGGATCACTTCTGGCGTCAGCGGCTGACGGCGGTCGCCAATCTTCCGCTACTGATCTTCTTCGTCTTCTTCGTGGCCCGCTATGCCGGCGCACCGCATGCGGAGGTCGTCGCGGCGCTCTCGAACCCGTTCGTGGCCGTGATCATGGCCTTCGTGGTGACTTCCGCTCTCGTCCACATGCGGATCGGCATGCAGGTCATCATCGAGGACTACGTTCACGCGGAGGGGGCGAAGATCGCGCTTCTCATGCTGAACACATTTTTTGCGATCGCGATCGGCGGGCTCTGTCTCTTCGCCATCCTGAAGATCGCTTTTGCAGGGTAATTCGTCATGGCATCGATCAGTTCACCCGCTGCGAACGGCAAGGCCTATCAGTATGTCGATCACGCCTTCGACGTCGTCGTCGTCGGCGCCGGAGGCGCGGGGCTGCGCGCGACCCTCGGCATGGCCGAACAGGGCCTGAAGACCGCCTGCGTCACCAAGGTCTTCCCGACGCGCTCGCACACGGTCGCCGCCCAGGGCGGCATCGCCGCCTCGCTGCAGAACATGACGCCGGACTGCTGGCAGTGGCACCTCTACGATACGGTCAAGGGTTCCGATTGGCTCGGCGATGTCGACGCCATGCAGTATCTCGCCATGGAAGCGCCGAAGGCGGTCTATGAGCTCGAGCACTATGGCGTGCCCTTCTCGCGCAACGAGGAAGGGAAGATCTACCAGCGCCCCTTCGGCGGCCACATGCAAAACTACGGTGAAGGTCCGCCGGTGCAGCGCACCTGCGCGGCGGCCGACCGCACCGGCCATGCGATCCTGCACACGCTCTACGGCCAGTCGCTCCGGAACAACGCCGAGTTCTTCATCGAATATTTCGCCGTCGACCTGATCATGTCGGATGACGGGCGCTGCACCGGCGTCGTCGCCTGGAACCTCGATGACGGCACGATCCACCGCTTCGCCGCGAAGATGGTGGTGCTCGCGACCGGGGGCTACGGCCGCGCCTATTTCTCGGCGACTTCGGCGCACACCTGCACCGGCGACGGCGGCGGTATGATCGCGCGCGCCGGCCTGCCGCTGCAGGACATGGAATTCGTGCAGTTCCACCCGACGGGCATCTACGGCGCCGGCTGTCTCATCACCGAGGGCGCACGCGGCGAGGGCGGTTATCTCGTCAACTCGGAAGGCGAGCGCTTCATGGAGCGCTATGCGCCTTCCGCGAAGGACCTCGCCTCGCGCGACGTCGTTTCCCGCTGCATGACGATGGAGATCCGCGAGGGCCGCGGCGTCGGCAAGAACAAGGACCACATCTTCCTGCACCTCGATCATCTCGATCCGAAGGTGCTGCACGAGCGCCTGCCGGGCATCTCGGAATCGGCGAAGATCTTCGCCGGCGTCGACGTCACCCGCGAGCCGATCCCGGTGCTGCCGACCGTTCACTACAATATGGGCGGCGTGCCGACCAACTATTGGGGCGAGGTGCTGAATGCCGACAGCCAGAATCCCGAGCGGCTCGCGCCCGGCCTGATGGCCGTCGGCGAAGCCGGCTGCGCCTCGGTGCATGGCGCCAATCGCCTCGGCTCCAACTCGCTGATCGATCTCGTCGTCTTCGGCCGCGCCGCGGCGATCCGCGCCGGCCAGATCATCGACCGCAACGAGTCGGTGCCGGAGGTCAACACGGCCGCCTGCGACCGGATCATGGAGCGCTTCGACCGGCTGCGGTTTGCCAATGGCGGTACGCCGACGGCGGTGCTACGCGACAAGATGCAGCGCGCCATGCAGGAAGACGCGGCCGTGTTCCGCACCCAGGAATCGCTCGAATCCGGTTGCCGGCGCCTCTCCGCGATCTGGAAGGAACTGCCGGACGTCAAGGTCACCGACCGCTCGATGATCTGGAACTCCGACCTCGTCGAGACGCTGGAACTCGAAAACCTGATGGCGAACGCGATCACCACCGTCTACGGCGCCGAAGCGCGCAAGGAAAGCCGCGGGGCGCATGCGCGCGAGGATTACAAGGACGGCCCGCTCGGCGGCCGCGACGACTTGAACTGGCGCAAGCACACGCTGGCCTGGGTCAACGAGGCGGGCGAAGTCCGGCTCGACTATCGTCCGGTCCACACCGAGCTCATCGCAGACGGCATCGATCCGAAGAAGATCGAGCCGAAGGCGCGCGTCTACTGATCTCGAGGATTAAGGCACATGGTTGAACTCGCACTTCCCAAGAACTCGCAGATCAACGAAGGCAAGGTCTGGCCGAAGCCGGCGGGCGCGACCAATCTGCGCGAATACCGCGTCTACCGCTGGAATCCAGATGACGGCAAGAACCCGCGGATCGACACCTACTATATCGATATCGACGATTGCGGGCCGATGGTTCTCGATGGCCTGCTCTACATCAAGAACAAGATCGATCCGACGCTGACGCTTCGTCGCTCCTGTCGCGAGGGCATCTGCGGCTCCTGCGCAATGAACATCGACGGCACCAATACGCTCGCCTGCACCAAGGGCATGGACGAGATCAAGGGCTCGGTAAAGATCTACCCGCTGCCGCATATGCCGGTGGTCAAGGATCTGGTGCCGGATCTCACCAATTTCTACGCCCAGCACCGTTCGATCGAGCCTTGGCTGAAGACGGTCTCTCCGACGCCAGCCAAGGAATGGCGCCAGAGCCACGAGGATCGCCAGAAGCTCGACGGTCTCTACGAGTGCATCCTCTGCGCTTGCTGCTCGACTTCCTGTCCGAGCTACTGGTGGAACGGCGACCGTTATCTCGGTCCCGCCGTTCTGCTACAGGCCTATCGCTGGCTGATCGACTCCAGAGACGAGGCGACCGGCGAGCGGCTCGACAATCTCGAGGACCCGTTCCGGCTTTACCGCTGCCACACGATCATGAACTGCGCCCAGGCCTGTCCGAAGGGCCTGAACCCCGCCAAGGCCATCGGCGAAATCAAGAAGATGCTGGTCGAGCGGCGATTCTAACGGCTGCACTTTTCGCAAATTGTCTGACGGCGGGCTGCGGCCCGCCGTTCGTTTTCACGGCTGCCACACCGACGTGTCGGTAAGTGATTTGAAAGCTGTGGCGAGGCGCATAGGTAATAGTCCGAGGATGGAGGTTGCCGATGCTTCGCCTGCTGTTCGGAGTTCTCGCCAGTTGCTTTCTGCTGCTGCCGGTGCGGGCGGCCGAGCCGCAATATGCGATCTTCGCCGGCGGCTGCTTCTGGTGCGTCGAAAGCGACTTCGACGACGTGCCCGGGGTCCTCGAAACGATCTCCGGCTATGCGGGGGGCCGGAATGAGAACCCCACCTATGAGGATTATGCGAAGGGCGGGCACCGCGAAGTGGTGCGGATCAAGTTCGATCCCGACAGGGTCTCCTATGCCGAGCTCGTCGGCGTTCTCTTCCACACGACCGACCCGACCGATGCCGGCGGCCAGTTCTGCGATCGCGGCTTCGCCTATACGACGGCGATCTATGCGCTGACCGACGGTCAGGCCATGGACGCAAAGGCCGAGAAGATCAAGGCCGAGGCGGAGCTCGGCAAGCCCATCGTCACGCCTGTCGAGGGGCCGGGCAAATTCTGGCCGGCGGAAGGCTATCATCAGGATTTCGCAGCCAGAAACCCGATCCGCTACTGGTACTACCGCAACGGCTGCGGCAGAAACCGGGCGGTCGAGACGCTCTGGGGCGATCGCGCCTACGCCGGGGTCAGTCACTGATCGCCCAAGTCGATCCGACCGGAAATAATGTTCAACGCGCCGCCCAGTTCGCGCCGCGGCGGAAGATCGTGCGCATTTCCGGAACTTCGAACTCCTTCGCCACATGGCCGAGCGAGGAATAGAAAACCCGGCCCTTGCCGTACTTGCGCTTCCAGACGACCGGCATCACCACGCCTTCGATCCACCAGGCATGTTCGCCCGAGAAGGTGGTCGTCGCCAACACCTCGTTCGACGGGTCGACATGCATGTAATATTGCTCCGAGGTGTAGGGAAAATCGGAGATGCCTTCCATCAGCGGGTCGTCGGGCCGCGTGATATTCACGCGATAGTCGATGATGTTGCCGGGATGGGCCACCCATTGCCCGCCGATGATGAACTGGTATTCGACGCTCTCGCGGAAAGCATCGCCCGCGCCGCCATGATAGCCGGCGATACCGACACCGCCCTCGACAGCGGCGGCCAGGTTCTTCACCTCCTCCTTCTCGATCTTCGACATGGTCATGATCGGCACGACCAGCGAAAGGTCGTGGATTGCGGGATCGGCGAAGGCTTCGGTCGTGTGCTCCAGATAGACCTTGAAGCCGTCCTCCTCCAACATGTCGCGAATGATATGGGCGCATTCCTGCGGCTCGTGCCCGCTCCAGCCGCCCCAGACGATCAGTGCCTCGCGCATGTCGAACTCCTCCTCGATTCCATTTTTCCTGACGCGGGATCCGGGCGGAAAACCGCGTACACTTTTCCATGATCCCGCGTTAGCGGCCGATGCGGCCGTCAACGAGCGACTCCGACAGGGGCGCCGGACGCTCGGTCTTCGTGGTGATACTGATGGTGGTGCCGGTTTCCGCCGCCCTGTCAAAGGCTTCCATGACCTCGAGCACGTGCAGCGCCAGATCTCCGCTCGCCCGGTGCGGCCGCCCCGAGCGAATGGCATGCGCCATGTCGGCGACGCCCAGTGAGCGGTAGTTGCCGTCCGCATAGGGTGCGGCTGTGACAGCCGGCTCGAAGGTGCCGCCTTTCTTCAGAAGTTCGATCTGACCACCGAAATGATTCGGATCCGGTACGATCAGAGTGCCCTCCGTTCCGTAGAGCTCGAGAGGCACATGCTTGTGGCCTGCGACGTCGAAACTCATCGCGATCTGCACCACGGCCCCGTTCTCGAAGGCCATCACGCCGGCGACGTGGGTCGGTACGCGAACGGGAATGCGCTCGCCGTTGCGCGCTTCGCTGGTGATCGTTCGCTCCTTCCGTGCCGCCGTGGAAAAACCGGCGACCTTGGCGACGGGTCCGAAGAGGTTGACGAGATCGGTGATGTAGTAAGGGCCCATGTCGAGCATCGGTCCGCCGCCCACGTCGTAGTAGAAGTCCGGATTTGGATGCCAGCGCTCGTGGCCCGGGCACATGAAGGTGCCGGTGCCGCCGATGGGCGTGCCGAGCACGCCCGAATCGACGATCGCCCGCGCCGTCTGATGCGAGCCGCCGAGGAAGGTGTCGGGGGCGGCGCCGATACGCAGGCCCTTTTCCCGCGCCAGCGCCACGAGCTTGCGCCCATCCGCGAAGTCGGTGGCGAGCGGTTTTTCGGAATAGGTGTGCTTGCCGGCGTCGAGTGCCTGCATGGCCACCAAAACGTGCGCCTTCGGCACGGTCAGGTTGACGATGAGTTCGATCGAAGGATCGGCGAGGAGATCCGCGACGTCCCGGGCCTCGACATTGAACTCCGCGGCGCGCTGTTCGGCGAGGCCGCGGTTCAGATCGGCAATGCCGCGGATGTCGAGGATCGGAAAGGATGCCATCGCCTTCAGATAGGCCGACGAAATGTTGCCGCAGCCGATGATGCCGATACCGAGTTTTTCCATCAGTCTCCTCCCGAATGGAAATTTGCAGAAGATCGGCTCAGCGCTTCAGAGCGCCGGCGCCGGACCGGTCGTCCCCCAGGGAGACTCGTAGAGTTCGCAAAGCGCCACGACGGCCGCTCCTTGCGCCCAGGTCTCGTCGGCGGATTCTTCAAAGACAAGCTCCGCGACGGTGCGGATAGAGGGCGGAATCGCGCTCTGATAGGCCTGGCGTATGCTCTCGACGAAGACGGCGCCGAGCGACAGGCTCGAACCGACGATGACGACGCGAGGCGGGCCGAACAGCGTGACGATATTGGCGACCGCAAGGCCGATTGCTTCTCCTGCCCGGGAGGCGGCCGCGATCAGCGCATTGTCCTCCGCCGCGATCAGCGTCTGCGCATGCGCCATGCCGCGCCCGAGGCGCACAGCCTCGGCGAACCGCCCGTCCATCGGATGTTCGCCGAGAATCGCGCTCTCCCCGGCAAGGGTCGAGAGCCGGACGGTTTGGCTCTGGCCGACGCCCAGCACGAGGTCGCCAAGATTGTGGCTCAAGCCGCCGGCGCCGCGGAAAAGCTGGCCACCGTGCAGCACGCCGAGGCCCAGCGTCTGCTCCAGCGACACGAGCACCATGTCGTCGAGATCGCGGGCGCGGCCGAACCAGTGATGGGCAAGCGTGATCGCATGCGCGTCGCTCTCGACGATGGTGGCGACGTTGAGCCGGCTCGTCATTTCGCTCGCGAAGTCGACGCCGATTTCCCGGAAAATCGGGCTGGAGCGGACATGGCCGGTGCGGTGCTCGACCACGCCGGGAAGGCCGATGCAGATCGAATCGATCTCGTCGAGCGACAGGTCGGCGTCGACCACGCAACGGCGCACGCCGTCCTCGATCAGGTCGGCGATGACGGCGATGGGCTGGCGGTCGACCCGAATAGGCAAGGTGAGCTCGGAGAGAACCTCGCCGCGGAAGTTGGTGACGACGAAGACCATCCGATTGGCAGCGATCTTGGCGCCGACGACGCGGGCGGCGTCAGGGTTGAGCTCCAGCATGACGCGCGGCCTTCCCCTAGCGGCGGCGTTGCGGATGTCGCCCTCGTGCCGCGTCAGAATAAGGCCGTCGTCAAGCAGCGACGCCGTGATGGCGGAGACCGTCGTAGTCGACAGTTCGGAGCGTTCGCTGATCTCGACCCGGGAGATGGGGCCGTGCCGACGGATCGTATCGAGCACGTTGAAGCGGTTTATCGCGCGCATCAATTCGGGATCGGCGGTCTTCATGGTGGGGAGGATGCTCGCGTGTTTATGGCTGACTGGATCTGATTATTTGGCCGGAATACGAATTAAATAACGGGCAATTCGCGCGCTCTGTCAAGCGGAATGCCGGGAAAAATGCGGCGCCTGTTGACATTTGCTGGCATCTCATCTGAATTAATCCGTGTTGGGGAAAAATTGGTGAGGACGTTTTGCCCCTGGGAGGAGATAGATGATGATGCTTGAACGCGGGTTGGCGCCCCTTCGCGCCGCCAGACTGTCCGCGCTTGCCGCCGCAGGCGGCATGGCGCTTCTCTTCGGCACGAGCCAGGCATTCGCCGACACGGTGGTCAAATGGCTCCACCTCGAGACGGTGCCTGCCCATTTGAAGATGTGGGAGGACATCGCCGCAAAGTATGAATCCGAACATCCGGGCGTCGATATTCAGCTCCAATTCCTGGAAAACGAGGCCTTCAAGGCGAAACTGCCGACCCTTCTACAATCCGATGACGCTCCGCATTTCTTCTATAGCTGGGGCGGCGGCGTGCTGAAGCAGCAATCCGAGACCGGCGCGCTGATGGACCTGACGGAGGCGATGCGTGCCGAAGGCGCAGCCTGGGAGAAGAGCTACAATCCCGCCGCGGTCAAAGGTCTCACCTTCAACGACCGAATTTATGCGGTTCCCTTCAAAATGGGAACGATCAGCTTCTTCTACAACAAGGCGCTCTTTCAGAAGGCCGGCGTCAAGGCCGAGGACATCAAGACCTGGGACGATTTCCTCAAGGCGGTGAAGACGCTGAAGGACGCCGGAATCGCGCCGATCGCCGGCGGCGGCGGCGACAAGTGGCCGCTGCATTTCTACTGGAGCTATCTCGTCATGCGCAATGGCGGTCAGCAGGTCTTCGAGGATGCCAAAAACAACGAGGGCGAGGGCTTCCTGCACCCGGCGATCATCAAGGCCGGCGAGCAGCTCGCTGAGCTCGGCACGCTCGAACCGTTCCAGGGCGGCTATCTCGGCGCGACTTGGCCGCAGACGCTTGGCCTCTTCGGCGACGGCAAGGCGGCGATGATCCTGAGCTTCGAGCATACGGAGGCCACCCAGCGCGCCAATTCCGGCGACGGCAAGGGTCTTGCACCGGAGAACATCGGCCGCTTTCCTTTCCCGGTCGTCGAGGGAGGAGCGGGCAACGCCACCGATACGCTGGGAGGCCTCAACGGCTGGGCGGTGACGAAGAACGCTCCGCCGGAAGCCCTCGATTTCGTGCGCTATCTGACGAATGCCGAAAACGAACGGCTGATGGCAAGCATCGGCATGCTTCTGCCGGTGGCGGTCGGTGCAGAGGACGGCGTCACCAATCCGCTGCTGCGAGCGGCGGCCGACCAGCTTGCAGCCTCGACCTGGCACCAGAACTATTTCGATCAGGATCTCGGCCCTTCAGTCGGCCGCGTCGTGAACGACGCTGCCGTCGAGATCGTTTCCGGTCAGATGTCCGCCGAAGAGGGAGCCCGGATGATCCAGGACGCACGCGAACTCGAATGAGCGCGTGAGCAGGGGCGACGGGAAATCCGCCGCCCCGGATCTCGACCATTCGGAACGCACTCAGCGAGGACATGATGACCGACATGACTGCGACGATGACCGCGGCGCCGGCCACGGCGAGCGGCAAGAAAGTGCGCTACAAGAGCCCGGCCGTCCGCGGGCGGCTGCCGGTGCTCATCCTTTTCCTGCCGCCGGCCCTGCTGCTCTTCACGGTCTTCGTCATCCTGCCGATGGGAGAGGCCGCCTGGTACAGCCTCTATCGCTGGAACGGCTATGGCACGCCGCAGCAGTTCGTGGGCTTGCGCAATTTCGAGGTGCTGTTCAACAATGCCGCTTTCTCGCAGGCGCTGATCAATAACGGGATCATCATTCTCGTCTCGGTGCTTCTGCAGATTCCGCTGGCGCTCTGGCTTGCGATGATGCTCGCGCACCGGATCGCCGGCGTCGTCGCCTTCCGGCTGATCTTCTTTCTGCCCTATGTTCTGGCGGACGTTGCGGCAGGTCTCATCTGGCGTTTCGTCTATGACGGCGACTACGGACTCGTCGCCGCGGTCGCCGGCTTCTTCGGCGTTGCAACGCCCTATGTGCTCGCCGATCGCGGCCTTGCCATATATGCGCTGCTCGCGGTCATCATCTGGAAGTATTTCGGCTTCCACATGATGCTGTTCATCGCCGGCCTGCAGGCGGTGGACAGGAGCGTGCTCGAAGCCGCCGAGATCGACGGCGCGACCGGCTGGCAAAAATTCCGCTATGTGACGCTGCCGCTGCTCGGCTCGACCGTCAGGTTGTCGATTTTCTTCGCCGTCATCGGCTCGCTGCAGCTCTTCGACCTCGTCATGCCGCTCACCGGCGGCGGGCCGTCGAACTCGACGCAGACGATGGTGACCTTCCTCTACACCTACGGTGTCACCCGCATGCAGGTGGGGCTCGGAAGCGCGGTCGGCGTCGTTCTCTTCGTCATCTGCGTCACGCTCGCCTTCGGCTACAAACGGATCTTCATGCGCCATGACTGACACGACCTCTTCCGTTCGCATGATCACGGGCACCCGCCTTTACCTCTACGTGTCGCTGTCGCTGGTGGCGATGCTCGTTCTCTTACCCTTGGTGACGACCGCGCTCGGCGGCTTCAAGTCGCTCGGCGACCTGCGCGTCAACCCTTTCGGCCTGCCCTCCGAATGGCTGTGGTCGAACTATCTCGATATTCTTTTCGGTGACCGCTACTGGCGGCAGATGCTCAACTCGCTGTTCATCGCGACCGTCACGGTGGTGCTGACGGTCATCGTCTCGGCGATGGCCGCCTTCACCTTCGCCCATGTGAAATTCTTCGGCGCGAACCAGTTGCTGAACTACTTCCTGATCGGGCTCATGTTCCCCGCGGCAACCGCGATCCTGCCGCTTTTCATCCGCATCCGCGATCTCGGCCTGCTCGACACCTATTGGGGCGTCATCCTGCCTCAGGTCGCCTTCGGCCTCGGCATGAGCATCCTGCTCTTCCGCAACTATTTCCGGAACCTGCCGGAAGAACTCTTCCAGGCTGCTTTCGTCGACGGCTGCGGCTACATCCGTTTCTTCTGGCACATCTCCATGCCGCTTTCGCGCCCGATCGTCTCGACCGTCGGCATCATCACCTTCGTGCATAGCTGGAACAGCTACATCCTGCCGCTGATCATGCTGAACACGGAGGAGAAATATCCGTGGCCGCTCGGCATCATGGTCTACCGCGGGGAGTTCGGCACCGATTGGCAGCTCGTGCTCGCCTTCATCACGCTGACGATCCTGCCGACGGTCATCGTCTTCTTTCTCGCCCAGAAGCACATCATCGCGGGCCTCACGGCCGGCGCAGTGAAATCCTGAGCCCCTCGTTTCAAGGAGCAAGCATCATGGCATCGGTCGAACTCAGGGACATCCGCAAGAGCTACGGTGTGCTCGAGGTGATCCACGGCCTGTCGCTTTCGATCGGGGAGGGCGAGTTCATCGCCCTCGTCGGTCCCTCCGGCTGCGGCAAGTCCACACTCTTGCGCATGATCGCCGGACTGGAGGATATCACCGACGGCGAGGTGCTGATCGGCGGCAAGGTCGTCAATCCGCTGACGCCGCGCGAACGCAACATCGCGATGGTCTTCCAGTCCTACGCCCTCTATCCGCATATGACGGTGGCCGAGAATATGGGCTTCAACCTCAAGCTCTCCGGACTTCCCAAGTCGGAAATCGACAAACGGGTGGGCGAGGCGGCGCGCATGCTGGCGTTGACGGAGCTTCTCGACCGCAAGCCGAGCCAGCTTTCCGGCGGCCAGCGCCAGCGCGTCGCCATGGGCCGGGCGATCGTCCGCGATCCGGCCGTCTTCCTGTTCGACGAACCTTTGTCCAATCTCGATGCCAAGCTCCGGGTCCAGATGCGGACCGAGATCAAGGCCTTGCACCAGAAGGTCGCCACCACCTCGATTTACGTTACCCACGACCAGATCGAGGCGATGACGCTTGCTGACCGCATCGTCGTGCTGAACGGCGGCCGTGTCGAGCAGGTGGGCACGCCGCTGGAGCTCTACCGCACGCCCGCCAACCTCTTCGTCGCGGGCTTCATCGGTTCGCCGGCCATGAATGTGCTCGACGGGACGGTCGAGGCCGCAGACGGCGAGCCGGCGGTGCGCCTCCGGGACGGATCGGCGATCCGCATCGCGCCGGAACGCAAGGTGCGGCTCGGGCAGGCGGTTCGCATCGGGCTGCGGCCGGAACATTTCGTCGCCGGCGATAAGGGCAACGCTATTGTCGGCCGGACATTGCTCGTCGAGCCGACCGGCGCCCAGACGCATGTCCTCTTCGAATTCGCCGGGGAACAGATCACGGCCGTCGTCGACGGCGATCACCCGGCCCGGCACGGAACCCTGTTCAAGGCGGCGATGGACCGCAGCCAGGTCTACGTCTTCGACCGGCAGAGCGGCGCCGCGCTCTGAACGCCGCGGCAGGCCGCCGCAACGATGCCGGATGGCCTTCGCGCGAGGGCCCGCGAGCCCGTGTCGGGTTGGCATCTTCAATCGCATAACCGACGAGAGTGAAATGGCTCGCCTTGATTTGAAAGGTGGATTTGCTGTAATTCGGCCTTTATTATCGCGTTGCATCATGGTTCGCGGACAATCTCGGGGGTGAAGATATGCGGGTTTTACATGCGGCGGCCGGGTTGGCGATTGTACTTGCGCTGACCGGATGCCAGCGGACGTCCTTCGGTGGTTTCGGTTCCCGGGATGTTTCTCCCGGCCCCGCCCCCCTACAGGCGCAGCCCGTACCCTCGGTTTCCTCGGGTCAGCTTCCGGCTCCGACGGCCGGTGCATCGCAGTTTCCGGCGGCGCCGACTGCGGGCGCGGTAACGCCCGGCGGCGCGCCGGCGGGTACGGAGGTCGCAGCGGCGACCAATGCGCTCGACGTGACGAAGGAATCGATGGTCGGCAACTGGCGTGTATCGAGCGCCGGCAGCTCCTGCGACATGTTCCTGACGCTCACCAATCTCGGCAGCGGTTCGCGCGGCGGCACCCGTGGTTGCGCCGGCGAGCTGACGACCATGGGTTCCTGGGAGGTGACCGGAAAGCAGGTCGTGCTCAAGGACCGCAGCGGCAATCCGATCGCTCGTCTCTACAAGACGGCGGATGCGCGCTTCGACGGCTCCACCAATGGCGGTCAGCCGGTCAGCCTCAGCCGCTGAGCGAATTCGGGTCCGGCTTCGCGCCGGACCTTCAAACGGCCTGTAGCCGCGGTGGGGCTCCCGCCTGCAGCCTGCGTCTCACCTTCAGAACAAGCCTCCTGGCACACCCGGACGCATCGTGCTCAACCCCGACGACAGCATTCACCACAAACTCGAAGCGCTCGTTACCGCCGGAGAGCGACAGCGCGACCCGGCGCAATTTGCAATCGCGCGCAGGCTCGATAATCTGACGGCGGAACTGCTCGCCAGCCGCCCGTCGCGCAAGGCCAACGCGCTCGGCTGGCTTTTCGCCGCGCGCAAAAAGGATCACGCGCCGGTCAAGGGCCTCTATATCCACGGTGGCGTCGGCCGCGGCAAGACCATGCTGATGGACATGTTCTTCGACGCTGTGCCTATTCAGCGCAAGCGGCGCGCCCATTTCCACGAATTCATGGCCGACGTGCACGAGCGCATTTACAAGCACCGGCAGAAGCTCAAGAACGGCGAGACGAAGCAGGCGGACCCCATCCCGCCGGTCGCCTCCGAGCTTTTCGGTGAGGCGCGGCTTTTATGTTTCGACGAGTTCACCGTCACCGATATCGCCGATGCGATGATCCTGGCGCGGCTCTTCGGCGAGCTGTTCGCCAAGGGCTGCGTGCTCGTCGCGACCTCCAATGTCGAGCCGGACAATCTCTACCGCGATGGTCTCAATCGCGGCCTTTTTCTGCCCTTCATCGATCTCCTAAAGGCGAACGCGGAAATAATCTCGCTCGATACGGATACGGACTATCGCCTTCAGAAGACTGACGGAACGCCCGTATGGCTGTCACCGCTCGGGCCGGAGACCGAAGCCGCCATGGACCGAGCCTGGTACCAGGAGACGGGCGGAGCGCCGGTCGCCTCCGCCGAGATCGGGCGCAAGGGCCGCATGATCCGCATACCGGCGGCCGCCGGCCGAAGTGCCCGCTTCACATTCGCCGATCTCTGCGCCGCGCCGCTCGGCGCCGCCGACTACCTCGCACTCCTGACGCATTACAGCACGATCTTCATCGATCACGTGCCGCATCTCGGACCGCATCTGCGCAATGAGACGAAGCGATTCATCATTCTCGTCGACGCTCTTTACGATCAGGGCGCGCGTCTTTTCGCCTCCGCCGTCGCCGAGCCGCAGCATCTGCTCACTGCCAAGAAAGGCACGGAAGGCTTCGAATTCGATCGGACGGTTTCGCGTCTGATCGAGATGCAGAGCGAGGAATATATCGCCGCACATCCGGTAGATTCCGGCGTTCAGTGACACAATCGTGACGGATATTCTTACGCTTACGTAAGAACTTTTTGATCTAACCGATTGAAATTGCTTTGCTCAAAAGTATGGATTGATATTTTACCTTTTGCCGTTTAAGTGGCTTTTCCGAAGGTTTGGCGTTTGCCGCGTTTCAGGCCTCGATCATATTGGGATCACAAAGGAAGCACTTTCATGGCGCGCAACAAGATCGCACTTATCGGTTCAGGGATGATTGGTGGCACGCTGGCGCATCTCGCCGGCCTGAAGGAGCTGGGCGACATCGTCCTCTTCGACATCGCGGACGGCATTCCGCAGGGCAAGGGCCTCGACATCGCGCAGTCCTCTCCGGTCGAAGGCTTCGATGCATCGCTCACGGGTGCCAGCGACTATGCGGCGATTGAAGGCGCAGACGTCTGCATCGTCACCGCCGGCGTCCCGCGCAAGCCCGGCATGAGCCGTGACGATCTGCTCGGCATCAACCTCAAGGTGATGGAACAGGTCGGTGCCGGCATCAAGAAATACGCTCCGAACGCCTTCGTCATCTGCATCACCAACCCGCTCGACGCCATGGTCTGGGCACTGCAGAAGTTTTCGGGCTTGCCGAAGAACAAGGTCGTCGGCATGGCTGGCGTTCTCGACTCTTCGCGTTTCCGCCTCTTCCTCGCCCAGGAGTTCAACGTTTCGGTCAAGGACATCACCGCCTTTGTTCTCGGCGGCCATGGCGACACCATGGTACCGCTCGCCCGCTATTCGACGGTTGCAGGCATTCCGCTGCCGGACCTCGTCCAGATGGGCTGGACCACCAAGGAGAAGCTCGACCAGATCATCCAGCGCACCCGTGACGGCGGCGCCGAGATCGTCGGCCTCTTGAAGACCGGCTCGGCCTACTATGCGCCGGCGGCTTCCGCGATCGAGATGGCCGAAGCCTACCTCAAGGACAAGAAGCGCGTGCTTCCCGTCGCGGCCCATCTTTCCGGCCAGTACGGCGTCAGGGACATGTATGTCGGCGTGCCGACGGTGATCGGCGCCGGCGGCGTCGAGCGCATCATCGAGATCGACCTCAACAAGGGCGAAAAGGAAGCCTTCGACAAGTCGGTGGCGGCGGTCGCCGGCCTTTGCGAAGCCTGCATCAACATCGCACCCAGCCTGAAGTAACCGCCATCCGGCCTATCAGACAGGAAAGAACCCATGAACATCCATGAATACCAGGCCAAGGCTCTCTTGAAGAGCTATGGCGCGCCGGTCGCGGAAGGTGTCGCGATCTTCTCTGCCGACGAGGCCGAGGCGGCCGCGAAAAAGCTGCCGGGACCGCTTTACGTCGTGAAGAGCCAGATCCATGCCGGCGGTCGCGGCAAGGGCAAGTTCAAGGAACTCGGCCCCGATGCAAAGGGCGGCGTTCGCCTGGCGAAGTCCGTCGAGGAGGTCGTCGCCAACGCCAAGGAAATGCTCGGCAACACGCTCGTGACCAAGCAGACCGGCCCGGCCGGCAAGCAGGTCAACCGTCTCTATATCGAGGACGGGGCCGACATCGAGCGCGAGCTCTACCTCTCGATCCTCGTCGACCGCTCCGTCGGCCGGGTCGCTTTCGTCGTCTCGACCGAGGGCGGCATGGACATCGAGGCGGTTGCCGAGCACACGCCGGAAAAGATCGTCACCGTTGCGATCGACCCGGACAAGGGTGTGACCGCTGACGATCTGAAGACGCTGACCGACGCGCTGAAGCTCGAAGGCGAAGCGCGCGCAGACGCCGAAAAGCTCTTCCCGATCCTCTACAAGGCCTTTGTCGAAAAGGACATGAGCCTGCTCGAGGTCAATCCGCTGATAGTCATGAAGAACGGCCGGATGCGCGTCCTGGACGCCAAGGTCTCCTTCGACGGCAATGCGCTCTTCCGTCATGAAGATGTCGTCGCGCTGCGCGACACGACGGAAGAGGACGAGAAGGAAATCGAAGCCTCCAAGCACGACCTCGCCTATGTCGCTCTCGACGGCAATATCGGCTGCATGGTCAACGGCGCCGGTCTCGCCATGGCGACGATGGATATCATCAAGCTCTACGGCGCCGAGCCCGCGAACTTCCTCGATGTCGGCGGCGGTGCTTCGAAGGAAAAGGTCACGCACGCCTTCAAGATCATCACCGCAGATCCGGCGGTGAAGGGCATCCTGGTCAACATCTTCGGCGGCATCATGAAGTGTGACGTCATCGCCGAAGGCGTTCTGGCTGCTGTCAAGGAAGTTGGCCTCAAGGTGCCGCTCGTCGTGCGCCTCGAAGGCACGAATGTCGAGCTCGGCAAGAAGATCATCAATGAATCGGGCCTCAACGTCATCTCCGCCGATGATCTGGACGATGCCGCCCAGAAGATCGTTGCAGCCGTGAAGGGAGCCTGAGGTTTCATGTCCATCCTGATCAACAAAGACACCAAGGTCCTCGTCCAAGGTCTCACCGGCAAGACGGGCACATTTCACACCGAACAGGCGCTTGCCTACAATGGCACCAAGATGGTCGGCGGCATCCACCCGAAGAAGGGTGGGGAGACCTGGACTGGCGCCAAGGGCGAACAACTGCCGATCTTCGCGACGGTCGCCGAAGGCCGTGACGCCACGGGTGCCAACGCGTCCGTGATCTATGTTCCGCCGGCCGGCGCGGCCGCGGCGATCATCGAGGCGGTCGATGCGGAAATCCCGCTCATCGTCTGCATCACCGAAGGCATTCCGGTCGCCGACATGGTCAAGGTCAAGGCGCGGCTCGAAAAGTCGTCCTCGCGCCTCATCGGCCCGAACTGCCCGGGCGTGCTGACGCCGGACGAATGCAAGATCGGCATCATGCCCGGCAACATCTTCCGCAAGGGTTCGGTCGGCGTTCTGTCGCGCTCCGGCACGCTCACCTACGAGGCTGTGTTCCAGACCACGAATGAGGGCCTCGGCCAGACGACGGCCGTCGGCATCGGTGGCGACCCGGTCAAGGGCACCGAGTTCATCGACGTGCTCGAGATGTTCCTCGCCGACGACGAGACCAAGTCGATCATCATGATCGGCGAGATCGGCGGCTCGGCCGAAGAGGATGCGGCGCAGTTCCTGAAGGACGAGGCCAAGCGTGGCCGCAAGAAGCCGATGGTCGGCTTCATCGCCGGCCGTACGGCGCCTCCCGGTCGCACCATGGGCCATGCCGGCGCCGTCATCTCGGGTGGCAAGGGCGGCGCGGAAGACAAGATCGCCGCGATGGAATCCGCCGGCATTCGCGTCTCGCCGTCTCCGGCCCGCCTCGGCAAGACGCTGGTCGAAGTTCTCAAGGGCTGACCACAACAGTGCGATGGGGCGGCATACGGTCGCCCCATTGGAGCCACGAAAGACACCATGATGATGCGGTCGGGCGAGATGGGCGAAGGCCCCTGATCCGGGCGCCAGGCAAACATGACCGGGACAATCCGGCAACCCAACTTAAGTCAGGAGGCGGACTCACGTCCGCAAGAGACCATGACAAGGCAAGAGGCCAACGAGCAATTCCAGCTCACATCGTTTCTGGACGGCGCCAATGCCGCCTATATCGAGCAGCTCTACGCGCGCTATGAAGCGGATCCGTCTTCCGTTTCGGCCGAATGGCAGTCCTTCTTCAAGGCGCTCGCCGACAGGCCCGAAGATGTGGTGAAGGCGGCCAAGGGCGCCTCCTGGAAGAAGAGCAATTGGCCTATTCCCGCCAATGGCGAACTGGTCTCGGCGCTCGACGGTGACTGGGGCACGGTTGAAAAGGTCATCGAGAAGAAGGTCAAGGCCAAAGCAGAGGAGGCCGCCGCCGTCGCTGGTGTTCCGGTCAGCGAGGCCGAGGTTCATCAGTCGACCCGCGATTCCGTGCGCGCTATCATGATGATCCGCGCCTATCGCATGCGCGGCCATCTGCACGCCAAGCTCGACCCCCTCGGCCTTGCCGATCCGGTCGAGGATTACGACGAGCTCTCGCCGAAGACCTATGGCTTCGAAGAGAAGGATTACGATCGCAAGATCTTCATCGACAACGTGCTCGGTCTCGAATACGCGACCGTGCGCGAGATGGTCGAGATCCTCGAGCGGACCTATTGCTCGACGATGGGCGTCGAGTTCATGCACATGTCCAACCCGGAAGAGAAGGCCTGGATCCAGGAGCGGATCGAGGGTCCGGACAAGGGCGTCGAATTCACCCCCGAGGGCAAGAAGGCGATCCTGCAGAAGCTGATCGAAGCGGAGGGCTTCGAGCAGTTCATCGACGTCAAGTACAAGGGCACCAAGCGTTTCGGCCTCGACGGCGGCGAATCGCTGATCCCGGCGCTCGAGCAGATCATCAAGCGCGGCGGACAGCTCGGTCTCAAGGAGATCGTCCTCGGCATGGCGCATCGCGGCCGTTTGAACGTGCTCTCGCAGGTCATGGCCAAGCCGCACCGGGCCATCTTCCACGAGTTCAAGGGCGGTTCCTATGCGCCTGACGACGTAGAAGGCTCGGGTGACGTGAAGTACCACCTCGGCGCCTCTTCCGACCGCGAGTTCGATGGCAACAAGGTGCATCTGTCGCTGACGGCGAATCCGTCACATCTCGAGATCGTCAACCCGGTGGTCATGGGCAAGGCGCGCGCCAAGCAGGACCAGATCGCCACCGTCTTCGAGGGCGACATCATTCCGCTGCGCGAGCGCGTCAAGGTCATGCCGCTGCTGCTCCATGGCGATGCAGCCTTTGCCGGCCAGGGCGTCGTTGCCGAAATTCTCGGCCTGTCCGGCCTGCGCGGTCATCGCGTTGCCGGCACCGTGCACTTCATCATCAACAACCAGATCGGCTTCACGACCAACCCGGCCTTCTCGCGCTCTTCGCCCTATCCCTCGGACGTAGCGAAAATGATCGAGGCGCCGATCTTCCACGTGAACGGCGACGATCCGGAAGCGGTCGTCTACGCCGCCAAGGTCGCGACCGAGTTCCGGATGAAGTTCCACAAGCCGGTCGTCATCGACATGTTCTGCTATCGCCGCTTCGGCCACAACGAGGGCGACGAGCCGGCGTTCACGCAGCCGAAGATGTATCGCGCCATCCGCGCCCACAAGACGGTGGTCCAGCTCTATTCGCAGCGTCTGATCGCCGAAGGCCTCATGACCGAGGGCGACGTGGAGAAGATGAAGGCGGACTTGCGCGCTCATCTCGAGCAGGAATTCGAGGCCGGCCAGTCCTATAAGCCGAACAAGGCGGACTGGCTCGACGGCGCCTGGTCGGGCCTGCGCACGGCCGACAACCAGGATGAGCAGCGCCGCGGCAGGACCTCGGTGCCGATGAAGCAATTGAAGGAGATCGGCCGCAAGCTTTCCGAGATCCCGGCCGGCTTCAGCGCGCATCGAACCATCCAGCGCTTCATGGAAAATCGCGCCAACATGATCCAGACCGGCGAGGGGATTGACTGGGCGATGGCTGAGGCGCTTGCCTTCGGTACGCTCGTGACGGAGGGGACGAAGATCCGTCTGTCCGGCCAGGACTGTGAGCGCGGCACCTTCTCGCAACGCCATTCCGTCCTCTACGATCAGGAGACGGAGGAGCGCTACATTCCGCTCGCCAACCTCTCGCCGACCCAGGCCCGCTACGAGGTCATCAATTCGATGCTCTCGGAAGAGGCGGTGCTCGGCTTCGAATACGGCTATTCGCTCGCCCGTCCGAACGCGCTGACGCTCTGGGAAGCCCAGTTCGGCGACTTCGCCAACGGCGCGCAGGTGATCTTCGACCAGTTCATCTCGTCGGGCGAGCGCAAGTGGCTGCGCATGTCGGGTCTCGTCTGCCTGCTGCCGCACGGTTATGAGGGCCAGGGGCCGGAGCATTCCTCCGCGCGCCTGGAGCGCTTCCTGCAGCTCTGCGCGGAAGACAACATGCAGGTCGCCAACGTCACGACGCCGGCGAACTACTTCCATATCCTGCGCCGCCAGGTGAAGCGCGATTTCCGCAAGCCGCTGATCCTGATGACGCCGAAGTCGTTGCTGCGCCACAAGCGGGCGGTCTCCAGCCTCTCCGAAATGGCCGGCGAGAGCTCCTTCCACCGGCTGCTCTGGGACGATGCGGAGGTCATCAAGGACGGCCCGATCAAGCTGCAGAAGGATTCGAAGATCCGTCGCGTCGTCATGTGCTCGGGCAAGGTCTATTACGACCTCCTCGAAGAGCGCGAGAAGCGCGGCATCGACGACATCTATCTGCTGCGCGTCGAGCAGCTCTATCCGTTCCCGGCCAAGGCGCTCATCAACGAGCTCAGCCGCTTCCGTCATGCGGAGATGGTCTGGTGCCAGGAAGAGCCGAAGAACATGGGCGCCTGGTCGTTCATCGACCCCTATCTCGAATGGGTCCTTGCCCATATCGACGCGAAGTACCAGCGGGTGCGCTACACCGGCCGCCCGGCCGCCGCTTCGCCGGCAACCGGCCTGATGTCCAAGCACATGGCGCAGCTTGCCGCCTTCCTCGAGGACGCGCTGGGGGGCTGATCAAGCCCCTCACGGTCTGCCAATCGCTGGAGCACTTCCAGGAAAAGTGCGTAGCGGTTTTCCGTCCGGGAGTGCGTAACTTAAGAGCTTGAAACAGAAATCTGATCAACGGACAAAAATCATGGCAACAGAAATCCGCGTTCCCACCCTTGGCGAATCCGTCAGCGAAGCGACCGTCGGCACTTGGTTCAAGAAGGTCGGCGACGCGATCAAGGCCGACGAACCGATTCTCGAGCTCGAGACCGACAAGGTGACGATCGAAGTTCCGGCGCCGGCCGCCGGCACGCTTAGCGAAATCGTCGCGCAGGCGGGCGAAACCGTCGGCCTCGGCGCGCTGCTCGGCCAGATCGCCGAAGGTGCGGGTGCTGCCGCCGCGGCTCCGGCCGAAAAGATGCCCGAGCCCGCTGCCGCCCCCGCCGCCGCAGCCCCTGTTGCGCAACCGGCAGCCGCTGCCGCGCCGCAGGCGCCCACATCGATGCCGCCGGCGCCGGCTGCCGCCAAGCTCATCGCCGAAAACAACCTTTCCGCCGATCAGCTCGACGGTTCGGGCAAGCGGGGCCAGGTGTTGAAGGGCGACGTGCTCGCTGCGATTTCCAAGGGCATCTCGGCGCCCGCCGCGGCCGAGCCGGCCAAGGTCCAGGCACGTGCCCCGGCACCGGCGGAAGATGCCGGTCGCGAAGAGCGCGTCAAGATGACCCGTCTGCGCCAGACGATCGCCCGCCGCCTGAAGGATGCGCAGAACACCGCCGCCATGCTCACCACCTATAACGAGGTGGACATGAGTGCGGTCATGAGCCTGCGTTCGAAGTACAAGGACATCTTCGAGAAGAAGCACGGCGTGAAGCTCGGCTTCATGGGCTTCTTCACCAAGGCCGTGACGCATGCGCTCAAGGAGCTGCCGGCGGTCAATGCCGAGATCGACGGCACCGACATCATCTACAAGAACTTCTGCCACATCGGCGTCGCCGTCGGCACCGACAAGGGCCTCGTCGTTCCGATCGTGCGCGATGCCGACCAGATGTCGATCGCCGAAATCGAGAAGGAAATCGGCCGGCTCGGCAAGGCTGCGCGTGACGGGACGCTCTCCATGGCGGACATGCAGGGCGGCACCTTCACCATCTCCAACGGCGGCGTCTACGGCTCGCTGATGTCCTCGCCGATCCTGAACGCTCCGCAGTCGGGTATCCTCGGCATGCACAAGATCCAGGACCGCCCGGTGGCGATCGGCGGCCAGGTGGTCATCCGCCCGATGATGTATCTGGCGCTCTCCTATGATCACCGCATCGTCGACGGCAAGGAAGCAGTAACCTTCCTCGTTCGCGTCAAGGAAAGCCTCGAAGATCCGGAGCGCCTCGTGCTCGATCTCTAAAGGAGGCGGGGGCGCGAGCCCCCGTTTCCTTCTCCTCCACGCTCGCCGTCCTCGTCGACGCGCCAGCAGGGAATCGACAGTCATGGCGCTAGAGGTTAGGGTCCGGGAGGCACGTTATGCGCGCATTCAGGCTCTCTCCGGCTCCATCTGGGTCTTCAAAGCACCGGTCGCAAAGGCATGAGCAACTATCTGATCGAACTCGCTTCGCTGATGGCGATCTTCTCCTTCGCCATCGTTTCCCCCGGCGCGGACCTCGCCATGGTGATGCGGCAGTCGCTGGTGCACGGCCGGCGGCAGGCAATCATCACCTCCTTCGGCATCGGCACATCGCTGATGTTCCATGTCACCTATACCATTCTCGGCCTGGGGCTGATCATTTCCCAGTCGATCTACCTCTTCAACATCGTCAAATGGTGCGGCGTCGCTTACCTCATCTATATCGGCGTCAAGGCGCTTCGCGCCGGCCAGACGGAGATCGCCGTCGTGGCGGGTGAAGATTCTGGCAAAGGCAGGGGGCAATCGGCGCTGAAGGCCTTCGGCCTCGGCTTCGCCGCCAACGCGCTCAACCCGAAGCCGGTGTTCTTCTTCCTGTCGATCTTCTCGACAGTCGTCAGCGCCCATACGCCGATGATGGTCAAATTCGGCTATGGCCTCGTCATGGCGAGCGCTCTGATCCTCTGGTTCGTCGGCGTCAGCCTGTTCATGACGACGCCGCGGATGCGCGCAGCCTTCACGTGTGCGAGCAAGTGGATCGACCGAGCGAGCGGCATGGTCTTCATCGCGCTCGGCCTGAAGCTCGCGACGGAAAAGGCCGCCTGATGACAAGCGGCCGGACCGTCCTTCTCGCCGCATTTGCGGCCGTGCTCCTCGCTATGCCCGCGCTCGCGGACGAGTGCGAGCAGGCGCATGCGATCTATGCCGATCCGGCCGGCACCTACGAGTTGCGCTTCGAACCGGTCGGACCGGAAGCGGCCGTCACCAGCAATCACTTCAAGGTCAAGGTCGGGGAGACCGAGCTTTTGCTCGACGGCGTCGTGATGCAGTCCGGCGAACCGCTGCGCGCGAACGGCATCGTCATGAACAATTGCCCGACGGGCGACGTGACCGGCGCGGAACTCGAGGCCTGCACCGTCTGGCAGGGCGTGATTTACACGGTCGACAAGGCCGGCCGTATCGACCTGCTTCAGGCTGAGGATGCGCCGGCCGCCGAGCAGATCCTGCTGCCTGATTTCGGCCCGTCGCTGCGTGCATCGAGCGCCTGGGGCGAGGGCAAGGCGAATGCCGACAGCTCCGACGTCTTTGTGTTCAAGGGATGCGCCAAATGAGCGACGGGCGCGTGCTTCTCGTCACGGGCGGCAGCCGCGGGATCGGTGCTGCAGTCTCGCTTGTAGCGGCTGACGAGGGCTGGCGGGTCGCCGTCAATTATGCTTCCAACCGGCAGGCGGCCGAGGACGTGGTTCGCCGTATATCGGATGCCGGAGGTGCCGCAATCGCGGTCGAGGGCGACGTCGGTACCGAAGGCGGGGTGCAAGCAATATTCGCCGCGGTCGACGCCGCCTTCGGGCGCCTCGACGGGCTCGTCAACAATGCCGGCATCGTCGGGCCGCCGCAGCGCATCGACGAGATTTCGCCCGAGCGGCTGGAGAGGATGTTCCGCGTCAACGTCACCGGCTCGATCCGCTGCGCGGCGGAAGCCGTGCTCCGGATGTCGACGCGTCACGGCGGGCGCGGCGGCGCGATCGTCAATCTTTCGTCCGTCGCGGCCGTGCTGGGCGCTCCCGGTCAATATGTCGACTACGCTGCCGCGAAAGGCGCGATCGACAGCTTCACCGTCGGGCTCGCGCGCGAAGTAGCCTCGGAGAGCATCCGCGTGAACGCGGTGCGTCCCGGAATCATCGACACCGAAATTCATGCGTCCGGCGGGCTGCCCGATCGCGCCCGTGACATGGCGCCTTCCATTCCCATGCAGCGTCCCGGCACAGCCGGCGAAGTTGCCGACGCAATTCTCTATCTCCTGTCGGATAAGGCGACTTATGTGACCGGAGCCATTCTCACTGTCAGCGGCGGGCGATGATCGTCCTCTTAAGACCGTCCTCCCAAGAAGGATTATCAAATGGCTTATGATCTCATCGTCATCGGAAGCGGCCCCGGCGGCTATGTCTGCGCCATCAAGGCGGCGCAGTTGGGCATGAAGGTTGCCGTGATCGAAAAGCGCGCCACCTATGGCGGCACCTGCCTCAATGTCGGCTGCATTCCCTCCAAGGCGCTGCTGCATGCTTCCGAGATGTTCCATCACGCGCAGCACGGCCTTGAGGCGCTCGGCGTGGAGGTCGCAAGCCCGAAGCTCAATCTCGAAAAGATGATGGCCCACAAGGACGCGACCGTTAAGGCGAATGTCGACGGCGTCTCCTTCCTCTTCAAGAAGAACAAGATCGATGGCTTCCAGGGCCTGGGAAAGGTTCTCGGCCAGGGCAAGGTTTCCGTCACCAACGACAAGGGCGAGGAGCAGGTCCTCGAAGCGCAGAACGTCGTCATCGCCACCGGCTCGGACGTCGCCGGCATTCCCGGCGTCGCGTTCGAGTTCGACGAGAAGGTCATCGTCTCGTCGACCGGTGCGCTTGAGCTGGAAAAGGTCCCGGCGAGCATGATCGTCGTCGGCGGCGGCGTCATCGGCCTCGAGCTCGGCTCCGTCTGGGCACGCCTCGGCGCCAAGGTGACGGTGATCGAATTCCTCGACACGATTCTCGGCGGCATGGACGGCGAGGTCGCAAAGCAGCTCCACCGGATGCTGACGAAGCAGGGCATCGACATCAAGCTCGGCGCCAAGGTGACTGGCGTTACCAAGCCTGGCAGCGGCGCAAGGGTCACCTTCGAGCCGGTCAAGGGCGGCGATTCCGCCACGCTCGATGCAGATGTCGTGCTGGTCGCGACCGGCCGCAAGCCCTGCACCGAGAACATGGGTCTCGCCAAGGCCGGCGTCGTGCTCGACTCGCGCGGCCGGATCGAGGTCGACCGTCACTTCCAGACGAGCATCACCGGCGTCTACGCGATCGGCGACGTCGTGCGCGGCCCGATGCTCGCGCACAAGGCCGAGGACGAAGGCGTGGCCGTAGCGGAAATCATCGCCGGTCAGGCCGGCCATGTGAACTACGATGTCATTCCGGGCGTCGTCTATACCCAGCCGGAGGTCGCCTCCGTCGGCAAGACGGAGGAGGAGCTGAAGGCTGCCGGTATCGCCTACAAGGTCGGCAAGTTTCCCTTCACCGCCAATGGCCGCGCCCGGGCGATGCTTCAGACGGACGGCTTCGTCAAGATCCTCGCCGACAAGGAGACCGATCGCGTACTCGGCGGCCACATCATCGGCTTCGGCGCCGGCGAGATGATCCACGAGATCGCGGTGCTGATGGAGTTCGGCGGCTCGTCCGAGGATCTCGGCCGCACCTGCCACGCGCACCCGACGATGTCGGAAGCTGTGAAGGAGGCGGCGCTCTCCACCTTCTTCAAGCCGATCCATATGTGACAAATAGCGCGGGGGCTGCGACAAGTGGCCCCCTGCTTCGCGCTGAAATCCGGCGCAATCATGGACCATTCACCGCAGCCATGACCGCCTCAGATTGGTGGGAACGGCGAAGGCGAAAGGGGAAGCGTTCATGAGACCACGAAGCGTTGCCGCCAGGCTGCCGAACGCTTGGCTTCCCGGAGCCGACTGGGCGGACCGCTACGAACTTCTCGTCTTCGGCGAGCGGATGACTGCGGCCGAGGCGGCGCGGCGAGCGCTTGGAAGCGCACCCGCCTGGGTGCAAAGTCTCCTTGCATTGCGCAACCGCCTCGCGTCTCTCATCGGTCTGAACGCAGCCGCGCCCCCCGCGCATTCCGGCCTGATCGGCACCTTTCCGCTGCTGCACAGCGACGATCGCGAAGCCGTTGTCGGCTATGATGACCGCCACCTGGATTTCCGTATCGTCGTCGATGTGCGCGAAGGGCCGGCCGACAGCCAGGTTATCGGCATGACCACCTTGGTGCGCCGCAGGAATTTTTTCGGCCGGCTCTATCTCGCTGCCGTCATGCCCTTCCACAAGGCGATCGTCCCGACATTGCTGGCGGGGTTGAGCGACCGGCCGCGAGCGGCGGTCAGTTGACAGGTGTCACGGTAAATCCCTGCTGCCGCAGGAGCTCCACGAGGCCCTCCTTGCCGGGAAGATGCAAGGCGCCGACGGCCATGAAGGCGCCGCCATCCTTCAGCATGGGCGCAGCCCGTTCCGCCATGATCTTGTTGCGGTCGATGATGATGCGCTGCTCGAAATCCGCATAGCCGACATCGTCGGATGAAACATCCGCGGAGACGAATTTCATCATCGGCATGATCATGCCGGTATCGCCGGAGAGGTAGAGGTCCGTGGTCGTTGCGAGCACGTCGTCCATGGTCTTGCCGAGGGCGAGCGTCTGGATCAGTGCGCTTAGATGCAGTTCGACCGGCAGCGAATCCATGGCCGCAAGCTGCTCGACCAGCGTTTCCAGGCCCCTCAAGCTCTTGCCCTCTTTCACCGCATCCTCCGCGAGCTTCTTGTCGAGGAAGGAGGCGCCGGCTGCCTTGCGCGAGAACTCGCAGGTCGGCAACGCCACGAAGCTTGCGATCATCCAGGGCTTCATCTTGGCCACGAGCGGCAGGGGAATTCCCCGCGCCTTCAGTCCCGTCTCGAGGCGCGCCCGATCCTCCGGCTTCAGGAAGTCGTTGATCGTCCTGTTATCGGCGAACATGGTGAGGTCGGGCCGCATCATGATCGCGGCGCTGGCCTTCTTGTCGTCGACGATCTCGTCGGATTCGACGATAACGGTCCGAGCTTCGGCGAAGGCGTCAGCGGCACCGGCTGGCATTGCCAGCACGCGCGGGTCGGTCACATGCATGGTGCCGAGCAGAAAGGAAGGTTGAGAGCGCCCGCCCTCGATTTTCCAGAGAAGGCCCTTTCCATTGGGGATGGCCGCGGCCTCTTCGCGCAGAGCCACCAATCGGGCGGGGTCGGAGCGCTCGAGTGCCGTCAATATGTTGTCGCCGCCGCAATCCGCGTCTTCCGCCCTTGCAGCCGACACGGAGAGCAATGCGATGATGAGACTTGCGGCAAGGACCACATGCAGGAGCGCAATGAGCCCCAAGAGGCCGTCGGCCGCTTTGGCCGCAAGATCGCGAACGGGTCTGGTGATCGTCGTCATGGGTGCCCCCGGCAATGAGCTGGAACCCTACGCCCCCTCGGTCACGGGTTCCTTAACGAGGTTGGTTAACGGACAAGCATGCCGGATTTTAGGCGCGGGGATGAGCGCGGTCGTAGATTTCCAGGAGCCGCGTGGAATCGACGCCGGTATAGACCTGCGTCGTCGAGAGGCTGGAATGGCCGAGCAGCTCCTGGATGGTGCGGAGATCACCGCCGCCCGCCAGAAGATGGGTGGCGAAGGAGTGGCGCAGTGCGTGCGGCGTCGCCGAATCGGGCAGACCGAGTGCGGCGCGAAGCTTCTGCATCTCGCGCTGGATGATCGCGGGCTGGAGCCTCGCGCCGCGGGCGCCGCGGAAGAGCGGTTCACCGGGACCGAGGTGGTAGGGGCAGAGCTTTCTGTAAACCACAACCGCCTCGCCGGCCGCGGCGATCAGCGGCACGATCCGCGTCTTCCCGCCCTTGCCCGTGACGCGCAGTGATGTCACCGTATCCGCGAAGTCGCCGGGCGTGAGGTCGAGCGCTTCCGATATGCGCAGGCCGCAGCCGTAGAGCAGCGTGAGTACGGCGGCGTTGCGCGCTGCGATCCAAGGCTCCTCCGCGAGTTGCGCGTCGGCCGTCACGACCTTCAGCGCCTCGCGGTCGGTCAGCGGCTTCGGCAGGGACTTCGGCTGCTTCGGCGAACGCACGGCGCCCGCGCCCGCGGCATTGGCGAGGCCGTTCTTCTCGAGATATCGCAGAAAAGAGCGCAAGCCCGCCAATCCGCGCCCAAGGGTGCGCGCGCCAGCGCCGCCTTTGCGCCGATGCGCCAGAAACCCGCGCAGATCGGCCGGCCGCAGGGCACGGATATCAGCAAGCCGGGGCGGGCCGGCGAGGTGTCCGGTCAGAAAGGTCAAGAATTGCCGCGTATCTCGCTCATAGGCGTCGATGGTCTTTTCCGAGAGCCGGCGTTCCTCGGCGAGGCTTGCAAGCCACCGCTTACGCTCCGCCATCACTTCGGGATGGCCAATCACAAGAAGCTCGTTCATCGTCGGTCCAGCGATCACCAGGGAACGAGGAGATCTCAGCGATTTTCCGCCCGCACCCCTGCTTCCTTCGTTGATTTGGTTGCGTCGAGCATGCCATCGGCGCCTTATGTTTTTGCTAACGTACAGTTGTTTGCCGATAAGCACTTGGAATTTGTCATTGTTCGATCATATTGAACTGCGATGTTCGGTCAGCAGCGGCGGATGGGACCATGGCAAGACGTGATTCGGCGAGCGCTCTGGCGCATTTTGCAGAGGCAATTGCGCTGGTCTCGCAAGGGCGTCCCGGCCATATCGTCGACACGCTGATCGCCGAGCGCGGCCGGCGGATCGTTCGCCATCCCCTGTGGCCGGTGATGCGGCCCTTTCTCTACACGCTCCTCAACTACGGCAAGGCGATCGAATTCGCCAATGCGGTCGCCAACATGCCCGGCTTCCAAGCCTTCGAGCATCTGAGTTCGCTGCTCGCGCTCGACATTCGCGTCGACAAGCCGGAGCGCATCCCGGAAAAGGGCGGCTTTCTGCTCGTCAGCAACCATCCGACCGGCATCGCCGACGGCATCGCAGTCTTCGATCTCCTGAAGAACCGCCGGCCGGACATGATGTTCTTCGCCAATCGCGATGCCATCCGCGTCAATCCGCGTTTCGTCGAAATGGTCATCCCCGTCGAATGGCGCGAGGAATACAAGTCGAAGCTCAAGGCGCGCGAGACCTTACAGGTGACCAACCGGGCGATCGAGGAAGGCAAGGCCACCGTGCTCTTCCCGTCCGGACGTATCGCCTATTGGGCGGACGGGCGGCTCAACGAGCGCCCCTGGAAAAGCTCCGCGGTCAGCTTCGCGCGCAAATACGGCCTGCCGGTCCTGCCCGTGCACATGAGCGCACGCAATTCCGGCCTGTTCTACTGGTTCGCCAAATGGTCGACGGAACTGCGCGACATGACCGTCTTTCACGAGCTCCTGAACAAAAAGGGCGACCTTTTCGATTTTCGCGTCGGCAATCCGATCGCACCCGAAGCGCTCGACGGCGATCCGACGGAAGTGACTCGCGCGCTTGAAAGACATACGGTTTTTGAGCTTGCCAGGGATAGTGATGCGATGTTCGCGCCGTCGGCCAGGTAGATCTGAGCAGCGGCTCTTCTCCATGTGCGGCTTCTCATCCCGCATGCCGGCCACCTTTTCCCCGCAAGCGGGGCGAAGGAGACTCGCGGCGACCCTCAAGTCCCCTCTCTCTCTTGCGGGAAAAGCGTTAGGGTGAAGGGCAGATCCCACGCAGCGCGACCCGAACGCACGAAGGCCTCGCATTGCTGCGAGGCCCTGCAAAAGTCCTAAGTCCGTATGCTCAGGCGATCTTCTGGCCGGTCTTCGCCCAGTCGGCAAGGAACATTTCGAGGCCCTTGTCGGTCAGCGGGTGCTTGACCAGTGCCTTCAGCGTTGCAGGCGGAGCGGTGATGACGTCGGCGCCGATGAGGGCGGCCTCCTTGACGTGGTTGACGGTCCGGATCGAGGCGGCGAGGATCTCGGTCTCGAAGCCGTAATTGTCGAAGATGTGGCGGATTTCGCGGATCAGATCCATGCCGTCGAAGGCGATGTCGTCGAGGCGGCCGATAAAGGGCGAGACGAAGGTCGCGCCGGCCTTGGCGGCAAGCAGCGCCTGATTGGCGGAGAAGCAGAGGGTGACGTTGGTCTGGTGGCCGTCGGAGGTCAGCGCCTTGCAGGCCTTGAGACCGTCAAGCGTGAGCGGCAGCTTGATGCAGATATTGTCGGCGATCTTCGAAAGTGCGGCCGCTTCCTTCATCATCTCGCTATATTCGGTCGCGGTCACCTCGGCCGAAACCGGCCCTTCGACGATCGAGCAGATTTCCTTGGTGACTTCGACGATGTCGCGGCCCGACTTCAGGATCAGCGACGGATTGGTGGTGACGCCGTCGAGCAGGCCGAGATCGTTCAGTTCCCGGATTTCCTTCACATCGGCGGTATCAACGAAAAATTTCATGGGAGTCTTCCTTTGGCACTCAGCCGTTCGGGCGCCTCTCCGCCGGCAGGAAATTCCAAGACGGAAATCGCGCGCGTTGAAACTCGGGTGGAACCGTGACAAACCCTGCTTCCGGCAAGGCAGCGGTTCGCTGCGCAGTTTTCTTTAGCGGAAAGCGGTGGCAAGGTCACGGCAAAATGACTCTTGATTCAACCGATTTATTCGGGGCCCTGTTCGACCGCCGCGTGGTGCCCGTGTTGGTGCCCATGCCGGCGCCGAAGGCCTATTCCTACGTGGTGCCGGACGGCATGGCCGTCGAGCCCGGGTCGATCGTGCAGGTCCCGCTCGGACCCCGCCTCGTCGTCGGTGTCGTCTGGGATGGCGGCGAGGAGAGCGACGTCGACCCGAAGAAGCTGAAGGAGATCGAGAAGGTCTTCGACTGCCCGCCGCTCAACCGCGAGATGCGCGCCTTTCTCGACTGGGTGGCGGCCTATACGGTGACGCCTCCGGGGCTCGTCGCCCGCATGGCGCTCAGGGCGCCGACGGCTTTCGATCCCGAGCCGATGGTCGAAGCGCTGCGCCTGACCGATATGCGACCGGAGCGGATGACGACGGCGCGCGAGCGGGTGATTGCCGCAGCGAGCGACGGATTTTCCTGGACCCGCTCCGGACTTGCCCATGCTGCGGGCGTCTCCTCCAGCGTCATCGACGGCCTTGCCTCCCACGGCGTGTTCGAAACGGTGTTCATGCCGCCGCCGCCCGTCGTCGCGGCGCCCGATCCGGATTTCGCCGCCCCTCGTCTGGAGGGCGCTCAGAAAGACGCGGCCGCCGACCTGTTGACGGCGGTCGAAGAGCGCAAGTTCTCCGTCTCGCTGATCGACGGCATTACCGGCTCCGGCAAGACCGAGGTCTATTTCGAGGCGATCGCTGCCACCTTGCGCGCCGGCAAGCAGGTGCTGATCCTGCTGCCGGAGATCGCGCTCACGGCGAGCTTTCTGGAACGCTTCCATGACCGTTTTGGCGCCAAGCCTGCAGAGTGGCATTCCGATCTCGCCCCCCGCACGCGGGAGAAAGTGTGGCGGCAGGTGACGACCGGCCAAGTGCGCGTCGTCGCCGGCGCCCGCTCGGCGCTTTTCCTGCCCTTCGAGGATCTCGGGCTCATCATCGTCGACGAGGAGCACGACCCGGCCTACAAGCAGGAGGATCGCGTTTTTTACAACGCCCGCGACATGGCCGTCGTGCGCGGCCGGATCGGCGGTTTTCCGGTGGTGCTGGTTTCAGCCACGCCGTCGGTCGAAAGCCGGGTCAATGGTGAGGTCGGCCGCTACCGGCCGATCCACCTGCCGACCCGCTTCGGCGACGCAGCGCTGCCCGATCTCGGCGTCGTCGACATGCGCCGCCACCCGCCGCAGCGCGGCGGCTTTCTGTCGCCGGTCCTCTTGAACCAGATCGGCAAGACGATCGGCCGCGGCGAACAGGCGCTCCTGTTCCTGAACCGCCGCGGCTATGCGCCGCTGACGCTTTGCCGCGTCTGCGGCCATCGCTTCCAATGCCCGGACTGCTCGAGCTGGCTCGTCGAGCACCGCTTCCGCGGCCAGATTCAGTGCCACCATTGCGGCTATTCGGAGAGGACGCCGGGGGCCTGTCCCGAATGCGGCACGCTCGATCATCTGGTCGCCTGCGGCCCCGGCGTCGAGCGCATTGCCGAGGAGGTCGATCGGCATTTCCCCGAGGCTCGCACCATTGTGCTTTCCTCCGATCTCATGGGCGTCAAACGGCTGCGGCTCGAGCTCGAGGCGATCGCCCGTGGCGAGGCGGACATCGTCATCGGCACGCAGCTCGTAGCCAAGGGGCATAATTTTCCGATGATGACGCTGGTCGGCATCGTCGATGCCGATCTCGGCCTTGCCAATGGCGATCCGCGTGCGGCCGAACGGACGTTCCAGCTCCTTTCGCAGGTGACGGGACGCGCCGGGCGGACCGGTTTGAAAAGTCTGGGGCTCTTGCAGACCTATCAGCCGCAGCATCCGGTGATGCAGGCGATCGTCTCGGGCGATTCCGATGCTTTTTACGAGCGCGAAATTCAGGAGCGGGAGAGGGCGGCACTGCCGCCCTTCGGCCGGCTCGCCTCGATCATCGTATCGGCCGATACGCGCGGCGATGCCGAAGGCCACGCCCGCGGATTGCGCAACGCCGCCCCGCGCGTCGACGGGATTTCCGTGCTCGGGCCAGCCGAGGCGCCGCTCGCGCTCATCCGCGGCCGGCATCGCTTCCGCCTTCTCGTGCATGGGCGGCGCAACAGCGACATGCAGTCTTTCCTGAAGGCGATGATCACCGCGGGACCGAAGGAACGCGGATCGATCAGCGTCCAGCTCGACGTCGATCCGCAGAGTTTCCTGTGATCGAATCTCCTTTGGCGATACAGCGGATTCCCTTTGGCGCCGACATGCGCTAGACCAATGGCGCGCCGACGAGGAATCGTGGGCGGTGTATGCGCTGAGATGATTTGCCGCAGGGATGGCCATGGAGTTCTATATTCCGACGGAAACCGGGGAGTTCCTGGCCTTCTGCGCCGCCGCCATGGCGGCACTGATCGGCCTTGTCATGCTCTTCGCGCCTCGCCTTACCTTTCGCGCCGCCGGCATCGGTGTCGCAGAGGGACGTCGCGGCGGACTGGCGGAGGCCCGCTCCACCATGGGCGGAATGCATCTGGGCCTCGGTCTCGCGGCCCTCATGCTGGCGCAAACCTGGGTCTATCTCGCCGTCGGAGCCGCCTTCGCACTCGCTGCCTTCGGCCGCATGCTTTCGATGATGAGCGACAATGGCGTCACGCTTTTCAACTGGGCCGCGCTCGCCGTCCAGTTGGCGCTTGCGATCCTGCCGCTTGCCTATGTCTTCGGGCTGATCTGACCCGCCGGAGACGGCCTGCAGCAGGCTGCAACGGAATTTACAGCAAATATCGACTGAACCAGCCGACTTATGCCGCATTCGTGCCCTTGGCGTGTTGCGAGTCCAAACATCCTATGCTAGACGAACCGCGAATTGCGGGGGAAGTGGGTCGAACGGCCTCGATGTCCTGCGAGTTATTGCAGCAAATTCAAGATGTTAAGTCAACGGTTCGCCGCTGCTGACGTTCTTGGATGATTTTGAGAGAAGCTTGTGCCCGTGGCAGACACATCCCAGCTTATTTCCGGTGTTGCAGAACGATATGCATCCTCTCTCTTCGAGCTAGCGCTCGAGGCTGGTTCGGTCGAGGCGGTCGGTGCTGATCTCGCTCGCGTCCAGACACTGATCGACGGCAGCGAGGACCTCAAGCGTCTCATCGTCAGTCCCGTGTTTTCCGCCGAAGACCAGTTCAAGGCCGTTTCGGCGCTCGTCGAGAAGTTCGGCTTCTCCGGGCTCACCGGCAACTTCCTCAAGGTCGTCGCGCGCAACCGCCGCCTCTTCGCGCTGCCGGGCGTCATCAAGGCCTTCCGCCTGATCGCCGCGCGCCACCGGGGTGAAATCACTGCCGACGTGACGTCGGCGCATGCGCTGACTGAAGCGCAGCAAACCGAATTGAAGGCGACGCTGAAAGGCGTCACCGGCAAAGACGTGGCGGTCAACGTCACCGTCGACCCGTCTATTCTTGGAGGTCTGATCGTCAAGGTCGGGTCCCGCCAGATTGACACCTCCCTTCGCACCAAACTCTCTACCCTTAAGCTTGCACTGAAAGAGGTCGGCTGATGGATATCCGCGCCGCGGAAATTTCCGCAATTCTCAAAGATCAGATCAAAAATTTCGGCCAGGAAGCAGAAGTCTCCGAAGTCGGTCAGGTGCTCTCCGTCGGTGACGGTATTGCCCGCGTCTACGGCCTCGACAATGTCCAGGCAGGCGAGATGGTCGAATTCCCGGGCGGAATTCGCGGCATGGCGCTGAACCTCGAAGCCGATAACGTCGGTGTCGTTATCTTCGGCTCCGACCGCGACATCAAGGAGGGCGACACCGTCAAGCGGACCGGCGCCATCGTGGACGTCCCGGTCGGCCCGGAACTGCTCGGCCGCGTCGTCGACGCGCTCGGCAACCCGATCGACGGCAAGGGCCCGATCAACGCCAAGCAGCGTGCCCGCGTCGACATCAAGGCGCCCGGCATCATTCCGCGCAAGTCGGTGCATGAGCCGATGTCGACCGGCCTCAAGGCGATCGACGCCCTCATCCCGGTCGGCCGCGGCCAGCGCGAGCTCGTCATCGGCGACCGCCAGACCGGCAAGACCGCGATCATCCTCGACACCTTCCTGAACCAGAAGCCGATCCACGACAACGGCCCGGAGCAGGACAAGCTCTATTGCGTCTACGTCGCCATCGGCCAGAAGCGCTCGACGGTTGCGCAGTTCGTGAAGGTTCTCGAAGAGCGCGGCGCTCTGCAGTACTCGATCATCATTGCCGCCACCGCCTCCGATCCGGCGCCGATGCAGTATCTCGCTCCGTTCGCCGGCTGCACGATGGGCGAATACTTCCGCGACAACGGCAAGCATGCGCTGATCGGCTATGACGACCTTTCCAAGCAGGCCGTCGCCTACCGTCAGATGTCACTGCTTCTCCGCCGCCCGCCGGGCCGCGAAGCCTATCCGGGCGACGTCTTCTACCTGCATTCCCGTCTTCTGGAGCGCGCTGCAAAGCTCAATGACGACAACGGCGCCGGCTCGCTGACGGCCCTGCCGGTGATCGAGACGCAGGGCAACGACGTGTCCGCGTTCATTCCGACCAACGTGATCTCGATCACCGACGGTCAGATCTTCCTTGAAACCGACCTGTTCTACCAGGGCATCCGTCCGGCCGTGAACGTCGGTCTGTCGGTTTCGCGCGTCGGTTCCTCCGCTCAGATCAAGGCGATGAAGCAGGTCGCAGGCTCGATCAAGGGCGAACTCGCGCAGTACCGCGAAATGGCCGCTTTTGCGCAGTTCGGCTCCGACCTCGACGCCGCGACGCAGCGCCTCCTGAACCGCGGCGCCCGCCTGACCGAACTCTTGAAGCAGCCGCAGTTCTCGCCGCTGAAGACGGAAGAACAGGTCGCGGTCATCTTCGCCGGCGTCAACGGCTACCTCGACAAGCTGCCGGTCAACGAAGTCGGCAAGTTCGAACAGGGCCTGCTTTCCTATCTGCGTTCGGAAGGCAAGGCCGTCCTCGACACGATCCGCACGGAAAAGGCGATCTCGGACGACACCAAGGCCAAGCTGAAGACCGCAATCGACAGCTTCGCCAAGTCTTTCGCCTGAGCGGACCTCAACTAGGACGGACAACGGATGCCTTCACTTAAGGATCTGAAAAACCGGATCGCCTCCGTCAAGGCGACGCAGAAGATCACCAAGGCGATGAAGATGGTCGCCGCGGCGAAGCTTCGGCGTGCCCAGGAGGCGGCCGAGGCCGCCCGGCCCTATTCGCAGCGCATGGCTGCCGTTCTCGCCAATATCGCCCAGGCGGTCGGCGCGGACGACGCCGCGCCGCGGCTGATGACGGGCACCGGCCGTGACGACACGCATCTGCTGATCGTCTGCACCGCCGAGCGCGGCCTCTGCGGCGGCTTCAACTCGCAGATCGCCCGCTTTGCCCGCGATCATGTGCGCAAGCTGCTTGCCCAGGGCAAGACGGTCAAGATCATCTGCGTCGGCAAGAAGGGCTTCGATATTCTGCGGCGCGAATTCGCTTCGCTGATCATCGACCGCGTCGACCTGCGTGAAGTCAAGAAGATCGGCTTCGAGAACGCGGACCGGATCGGGCACAAGGTCATCGAACTCTTCGAAAACGGCGAGTTCGACGTCTGCACGTTGTTCTATTCCGAGTTCAAGTCCGTCATTTCGCAGATCCCGACCGCGCAGCAGCTCATCCCGGCGACGGCGGGCGAGGTTTCCGCCGAGGCCGAGACCGCATCGGCGATCTACGAATACGAGCCGGATGCTGCGGCCATCCTCAGCGACCTCATACCGCGCAACATTTCGGTGCAGATCTTCCGGGCCCTGCTCGAGAACGTTGCCGGCGAAATGGGCGCCAAGATGAGCGCCATGGACAATGCGACGCGCAATGCCGGTGAGATGATCAACAAGCTGACGCTCAACTACAACCGTCAGCGTCAGGCGCAGATCACCAAGGAACTCATTGAAATCATCTCTGGCGCGGAAGCGCTCTAAGGTTACGAGAAGAGGGTCAGAATATGGCTAGGGCAGCTACCCCGAAAGAAACCGCAGCGGCGAAGAAGCCTGCTGCTCCGAAGAAGGCAGCTTCCGCCAAGACAGCCGTTGCGGCTACGGGTGCTGTCGGCCGCGTGACGCAGGTCATCGGCGCCGTCGTCGACGTCTCGTTCGAAGAAGGCTATCTCCCGCAGATCCTGAACGCGCTGGAAACCGACAACAAGGGTAACCGCCTCGTTCTCGAAGTCGCCCAGCACCTCGGCGAAAACACCGTCCGCACGATCGCCATGGACTCGACCGAAGGTCTCGTCCGCGGCCAGTCGGTCGTCGACACGGGCGGCCCGATCGCCGTTCCGGTCGGCAAGGAAACGCTCGGCCGCATCATGAACGTCATCGGCGAGCCGGTCGATGAAGCCGGCCCGGTCGAGACCTCGGCCCGCCGCGCCATCCACCAGGACGCCCCGGCTTATGTCGACCAGTCGACGGAAGCGCAGATCCTCGTCACCGGCATCAAGGTCGTCGACCTGCTCGCTCCTTACGCCAAGGGCGGCAAGATCGGCCTCTTCGGCGGTGCAGGCGTCGGCAAGACCGTTCTGATCATGGAACTGATCAACAACGTCGCCAAGGCACACGGCGGTTACTCCGTCTTCGCAGGCGTCGGTGAGCGTACCCGCGAAGGCAACGACCTCTACCACGAAATGATCGAATCGGGCGTGAACAAGCACGGCGGCGGCGAAGGCTCCAAGGCTGCGCTGGTTTACGGCCAGATGAACGAACCGCCGGGTGCGCGCGCCCGCGTGGCGCTCACCGGTCTGACGGTCGCCGAGCACTTCCGTGACGAAGGCCAGGACGTTCTCTTCTTCGTCGACAACATCTTCCGCTTCACCCAGGCGGGCTCGGAAGTGTCGGCTCTGCTCGGCCGCATCCCGTCGGCCGTGGGCTATCAGCCGACGCTCGCCACCGACATGGGCGCGATGCAGGAGCGCATCACCACGACGACCAAGGGCTCGATCACCTCGGTTCAGGCGATCTATGTTCCGGCCGACGACTTGACCGACCCGGCGCCGGCGACTTCGTTCGCCCACCTTGACGCCACGACCGTTCTGTCGCGCTCGATTGCGGAAAAGGGCATCTACCCCGCGGTGGACCCGCTCGACTCGACCTCGCGCATGCTCGACCCGATGATCGTCGGCGAAGAGCACTATGAAGTGTCGCGCAAGGTGCAGTCGACCCTGCAACGCTACAAGGCGCTCCAGGACATCATCGCCATCCTCGGCATGGACGAGCTTTCCGAAGAGGACAAGCTCGCCGTCGCCCGCGCCCGCAAGATCGAACGCTTCCTGTCGCAGCCGTTCTTCGTCGCCGAAGTCTTCACCGGCTCGCCGGGCAAGCTGGTCGCTCTCGAAGACACGATCAAGGGCTTCAAGGGCCTCGTCAACGGCGAGTACGACCACCTGCCGGAAGCCGCCTTCTATATGGTCGGCTCGATCGAGGAAGCTATCGAGAAGGCGAAGAAGCTGGCTGCCGAAGCCGCCTAATTGCATCGTGAACCGTGGCGCGGAGCGACCGCGCCATGGTTTTCATTCCGCCGCGGCTCAAGCGGTTGAGAACATGCACAGCCGCCGCCATCTCGCGGTGCGCTTACCGGAAGTGAATGGTCATGGCCGACAGTTTCAATTTTGAGCTTGTTTCCCCCGAGCGCCTGCTGCTCTCCGAAAAGGTTACGGAAGTCGTCATTCCGGCGACCGAGGGTGAGATGACCGTGATGGCCCATCACGCGCCGACCATGACGACCGTCAAGCCGGGTGTGGTCACGGTGAAGACGGCCGGCGGCAAGACCGAGCGTTTCGCCGTCTTCGGCGGCTTCGCCGATATCCTGCCCGATGGCTGCACGCTCCTTGCCGAATCGGCGGTCCATGTCGACGAGCTCGATCGTACGATCCTCGAGAACCGCATCGACGCGGCGCGCGCCGAACTCGAAGGCGCTGTCGACGAGAAGAAGACGCGCATCGAACAGTTCATCGCCGAGCTGACGAAGCTCGGGGAGATCGTCATCCCCGCCTGAAAGGGACATCCCGACGAGGGATAATGCTCATCGAACCCCGCCTCGAGCGGGGTTTTCGTGTTTAAGGCAATCGCCTCCGTTCGTTGTCAGCAACATTTGACGACGGGTCGAGTGACAGTCGCCGCTTACAGAGCGTGTTCAAATGCCCCTCACGCTAGCCCTCTCCCCACAAGTGGGAGAGGGCCGAGTATCGCCGCACCGCCTCCTCATGGGGGAGGGGGAACGGTCGGGTGCCGCGGGTCTCCTTCGCTCCGCCTGCGGGGAAAAGGTGGCCGGCAGACCGGATGAGGGGGATGGGCGGCTCCGGGCGAGACTGCCGTGAACGCAAAATGCCCGGATCGTGTCCGGGCATTTTGGGTCTCTCTTCCGAGGATGAGCATCAATCGCCCCAGAGGAGCGGGGCAAAACTCAGCTCGCCGCGCGTTCCTCGTGCTTCTGAGCGTAATAGCGGCCGAAGCGGTTGGCGAGGAAGGTGTCGAGCGCGATGTCTTCCTGGCGCACGAAGCCCTTTGTCGGGATCTTGCCTTCGGCGAGCAGGTCGAGCACGGCGCAGATGCTGCCGGCCGTCGTGATCTGGATGCCGCTCTGCATGCGTCCTGCAACGACGCCGCTATAGACCTTGTTGGCGTAGGTCTCCTGGATCAGGCGGCCTTCGCGGTAGCCGGAGACGGTGACGAAGATGACGACCACATCCTGGGTCGTCGTCGGCAGTGCATTCTCGAGAATGTCCTTCAGCACCTCGCGGCGGTGACGCAGGCCGAGGTCATTGAGAAGCGCCTTGAAGATTGCGGCGTGGCCGGGATAGCGGATCGTCTTGTAGTTCAGCGTCCGCACCTTGCCCTTAAGCGTCTCGCAAAGGGTGCCGAGGCCGCCGGAGGTGTTGAAGGCTTCGTAGGTGACTCCGTCGAGCGAGAACTCCTCGCGCTCTTCCATTGCCGGAACTTCGATCAGAGAACCCTCGACGATCGCCTCGCAGGGCTCGATATATTCGTTGATGACGCCGTCCGTGCTCCAGGTGAGATTGTAGTTGAGCGCATTGGACGGGTATTGCGGCAGGGCGCCGACGCGCATGCGCACGCTCTCGAGCGTGTCGAAATGCCTGGTGAGATCGTTGGCGACGATCGAGATGAAGCCGGGAGCGAGGCCGCATTGCGGGATGAAGGCCGTCTTCGCTTGTGCCGCAATCGTCTTGACCTGGCGGGTCGACTCGACGTCCTCGGTGAGATCGAGATAGTGGATCTCCGCCTCGGCTGCCGCCTCGGCGATCGCGACTGTAAGATGGAAGGGCGCGGCGCTCAGCACCGCGAACTTGCCGGCGAGCAGGCCGGCCAGCGCATTGCGGTCGGCAATGTCGATGACGGCGGTCGAAATTGCATCGTGCTTTTCGATCTGCGCCAGCTGCTCGGCGCTGCGATCGGCGACGCAGACCCGATATTCGCCGGTATGCGCCAGCATGCGCGCAATGGTCGAGCCGATCTTGCCGGCGCCGATGACGACGATGTCTTTCATTCTTCTTTTTCCCCAGGGTATGAGCTTCTTCAGTCGTAATTATCCTGCCGGATTCCGTTGATTTGAAGCGTCGATCTGGCTAAATCGCCGGGAAGAGATCGGCATTGCGCCGATCGGAGTCGACGATATGCAAATGACCGACAAAGATCGCGAACTGCTCGCCGTGCTGAGCGAGAACGCCCGCATGCCGACCGCGACGATCGCCCGCCGACTCGGTCTCTCTCGCACGACGGTACAGGCGCGCATCGAGCGGCTGGAGCGCGAAGGGGTGATCGCAGGCTACGGCGTGCGGCTTTCGGAGGGCTATGAGCAGGGCCTCGTCAAGGCGCATGTGCTGGTCACCATCGCTCCCAGGGCGCTGAGCCGGGTTACGCCGGAACTCGCGGCGATCCGCGAGATCCGCACGCTGCATTCGGTGAGCGGCAGCTTCGATTTGATCGCCGTTGTTGCCGCAGCCTCGATCAGCGAACTGGACCATTTGATCGATCGAATCGGCGAAATCGAAGGCGTCGAAAAGACGCTATCGTCGATCATCCTCTCGACGCGGATCGATCGCTGACGATTGCGATCCCGCATCAGTGCCTGGGCGTTGCGGCCGGTCGCCCGCGCCCGCCCGCGTGTCTGCCGGCGCGCTCGCTATATCCCAGCCGCTCGGGCCTCGGACGAAGGAGACGATCGAGCCGTCGCCGGGCGGCAGCCATCTCTCGCGGTCGAAATAGAGCTCGGCAACGCTCTTCGGTCGCGTCCGCGCCGCCTGATTGGCGAGGAAATTGTACCTGGGCGTTTCGCCCGATTCCCGCTTCAGCTGGATGCGGCTGCCGAAACGTTTGAGATCGAACTCCTTCAACGCCTGGATCTTCAAGGCGATGCTGGTGCTATCGGCCCAGCGGACCTCGGTCAGGAAGACGGAAGCAGCCTTCGCCGCCGCACTCGTGACGGCCTGCGTGTCCTCAGCGTTCTCGATGTTGAGCTTCACGCGGAAGGAGGTGATCTCATCCTCGCCGCTGCCCTTGACCAAGATGAAAATGGACGAGCTTTGCCCCTCGCCCGGGCGGGGAAAGGGAACGAGCGTGGAGCATTCCCACCGGCCGCTCTCGGCCGACTTCCATTCGAGGTCGCGGAAGCCAGCCTCGCGCAGGCCTTCGCAAAGCGCACGCGGGTCGCTGCGGATTTCGCGGATGAATTGCTGCTCCGGCGTCTTGAGGTCCGCAAAGATCTGGGTGGGCAGGAGTGCTTTTTGCGGTTCCGGCCTCTTGCGCGGCGCAGCATGCTCGGGCAGCCGCTCCTTTTCCGGCGGCTTGATCTCAAGACCCATTGCGGCGAGGAGTTGTTTCAGGTTGCGTTGTTCATTGGCGAAGAGCACGGTCGCGAGAATTGCCGTGAAGATCAGCGCGACGGCGATCAAGAAGAAAGCGACGCCGGAACGGCCTTCCTGCTTCTTCTCCATATCCCCTCATTGCTCCGCCTTAGCGCGGGACGCGTGTTTCCGCTCCCGCATCGCATCTTTTGAAGACGGCGCACAATACGGGATCATCGCGCCGGCGTCCAAGAGGCGTCGTGCTCGAAACAGCCGAGAGAGGCAGATGGCGGGAGCGCAAACGTCGCTCTCCCAGGCTTGCGCCGCGGCCCCTCCCCAACTCCTCCACACAAGGGGAAGAGGGCTTTGGAACGATTCGACCTGAGACCACCTATTCCACGCTCGTTCGCCGCGCCTCCATGCGCGCCGTCTTCCAGGTGGAATAGGCGAAGGCGAGGAGGAAGATCGCCGTCATCAAGAGCACGATCGTCGGGGCCGGGGCGCTGTCGATGAAAAAGGAGAGATAGACGCCGGAAAAGGAGGCAATGGCGGCGACCGCGACGGCGACGATCAGCATGCCGCGGAACGTCCGCGTGACGAGATAGGCGATCGCGCCGGGGGAGATCAGCATGGCGATGGCAAGGATCAGCCCGACCGCCTTGAGCGCGCCGACGATCGTTAGCGACAGGATCGCCAGCAAACCGTAATGCAGCCACCCGACCGGCAGGCCGACGGCGCGTGCCTGCGCCGGATCGAAGGCATGCAGCAGGAGATCGCGCCACTTGAAGGCGAGGATGCCGGCTGCCACGGCCGCGATGAGGCCCGTCTCGAGAATGTCGCCCCAGCCGATGCCGAGCATGTCGCCGAAGAGGATATGATCGAGATGCACGTCGCTCTGGATGTTCACGTAGAGGACGAGACCGAGGCCGAACATGCCGGAAAAGACGACGCCCATCACCGTGTCCTGTTTAATGCGGCTGTTGTCCTTGAGATAGCCGGTGAGGAGTGCGCAGCACATGCCGGCGGCAAAGGCGCCGACGGCGAGCGGTAGGCCAACGATATAGGAGACGACGACGCCGGGGAAGACCGCGTGCGAGATCGCGTCGCCCATCAGCGACCAGCCCTTCAGCACGAGGAAGCAGGAGAGCATCGCCGTCGGGATCGCGACCAGAACCGAGATCAGGAGCGCGTTGCGCATGAACTCGAATTCGAACACGGCAAGGAGCATGTCGAGCGAGATCATCCTGCGGTCTCCAATGCTTCAGATGCGCGGCGACGGGCGGCAAGCAGTCCGTGCTTGGGGGCAAGCACGAAGGCGAGCAGGAAGATCGCCGTCTGCAGCACGATGATGATGCCGCCGGTCGCGCCGTCGAGGAAATAGCTGGAATAGGCACCGACGAAGCTCGTCAGCGCGCCGATGGCGATGCTGATCACGATCAGCCGCGGGAAGCGGTCGGTGATGAGGTAGGCGGTTGCGCCGGGCGTCACGACCATGGCGATGACGAGAAAGGCGCCGACGGTCTGCAAGGCCGCGACCGTGCAGGCCGAGAGCAAGGTGAAGAACAGCACCTTCAGGAAAGTCGTATTGATGCCGATCGAACGGGCGTGGCTTTCGTCGAAGAAGGTCACCATTAGGTCCTTCCATTTCGCCGATAGGATCACGAGCGAGACGATGCCGATGAGAGCGAGTTGCAGCGTGTCGGCCGGGGTGATCGCGAGGATATTGCCGAGCACGATCGTCTGGATGTTCACCGAGGTCGGCGACAGCGACACCATGAAGAGGCCGAGGCCGAAGAAGGAGGTGAAGATCAGGCCGATGATCGTGTCCTCCTTCAATCGCGTGCGCTGATTGAGGAAGAGCATGGCGGCCGCGGCGAGCGCTCCGGAGAAGAAGGCGCCGAGCGAGAAGGGGAGGCCGAGCATATAGGCGCCGGCAACGCCCGGCACGATCGCGTGCGAAAGCGCGTCGCCGATCAGCGACCAGCCCTTCAGCATCAGATAGGCCGAGAGGAAGGCGCAGACGGCGCCGACGAGCGCGCTGACCCACATGGCATTCACCATGTAAGTGTAGGTGAACGGCTCGAGAAGCGTGGCGATCATTCCTTGTCCGCCTCGGATGGGGTTTCGGGCTTCGCGGGCTGCGTCACCATCTGCCCCTTCGCGCCGTACATGACGAGCGGCCGTTCATCGTCGGTGATGACGGCAAGCTGGCGAGGATCGGCATCGTCGTGCAGGTTCTCTCCACCGAGCACGAAGTGGCGCAATACGCCGCCGAAGGCGAGTTCGAGATTGTCACGGGTGAAGGTCGTTGCGGTCGGCCCGTAGGCAAGCACCGTGTTTTTCAGAAGGATAGTGCGATCGCAGAATTCCGGCACGCTGCCGAGATTGTGGGTGGAGACGAGCATCACGCGACCTTCCTCGCGAAGCGCGACGAGCAGGCGGATGATCGCATCCTCGGTCTTGACGTCGACGCCGGTGAAGGGCTCGTCGAGCAGGATGACGCGGCCGTCCTGCGCGAGCGCCCGGGCCAGGAAGACGCGCTTCTTCTGGCCGCCGGAGAGTTCGCCGATCTGGCGCTTGCGGAAATCGCTCATCCCGACCCTAGCCAATGCCGCCTCGACCGCCTCGTGGTCGGCGTGCTTCGGCATGCGCAGCATGTTCATGTGACCGTAGCGGCCCATCATCACCACGTCCTCGACAAGGACGGGGAAATTCCAGTCGACCTCCTCGGCCTGGGGCACATAGGCGACGAGGTTCTTCTTCAGCGCCTGCGGTACGGTGAGGCCGAGTATCGAAATATCGCCCTTTGCCAGCCGGACGAAGCCCATGATCGCCTTGAAGAGCGTGGACTTGCCGCTGCCGTTGACGCCGACGAGAGCGGCGATCGTGCCGGTCGGGATCTTGAAGGAGGCATCGCGCAGCGCCCGGTGGCCGTTGCGATAGGTCACCGTGGCGCCGCTGACGCGGATGCCGCCTGCTTCCTCTTTTGGAACCGCTTTCGGATAGGCGCGGGCCTTTTCCTGAAGGTTCATTGCGATAAGCCTTTCGCGATCGTTTCCGATGTAACGCGCAGGAGATCGAGATAGGTCGGAACGGGGCCGTCGGCCTCGCTCAGGGAATCGACATAGAGCACGCCGCCGTATTTTGCACCCGTCTCGCGCGCGACCTGCTGGGCAGGATCGGGCGAGATCGTGCTTTCGGAGAAGACCACCGGAATGTGGTTGGCCCGCACCACGTCTATTACTTTGCGCACCTGCTGCGGCGTGCCTTGCTGGTCGGCGTTGATCGGCCAGAGATAGAGCTCCTTCAGGCCGAAATCGCGGGCGAGATAGCTGAAGGCGCCCTCGCTCGAAACGAGCCAGCGTTTCTCCGCCGGGATTTTCTCGAGTTCGGCGCGGATGGGTGCGATCGTCGCCTCGATCTTCTTCTTGTAGGCCTCGGCATTCGCCTTGTAGATCTCGGCGTTTTCCGGATCGTGCTTCACGAAAGCATCGCGGATGTTGTCGACATAGATCAGAGCTGCGGAAGGCGACATCCAGGCGTGCGGGTTCGGCTTGCCGGTATAGGGGCCTTCGGCAATCCCCATCGGCTCGACGCCTTCGGAGACGACGACGCCCGGAATGTCATCGAAATTCTGGAAGAACTTTTCGAACCAGAGCTCAAGGTTGAGCCCGTTCCATAAAATGAGATGGGCGTCATGCGCCTTCAGGATATCGCGCGGGGTCGGCTGGTAGTTGTGGATCTCCGCCCCCGGCTTGGTGATCGATTCGACGGTTGCCGCGTTGCCGGCAACGTTCCGCGCCATATCGGCAATGACCGTGAAGGTGGTGACGGCCTTGAACTTTTCCGATGCGGCGGCGGTGCCGGGCAGGAGGGAAAAGGCAGCCATTGCCGCTGCTGCCGCCAGTATCATGCGCCTCGTCGGATCGATCATTCAGCTCTCCTCTTTGCAGACCTACATTATGGGTAGGCGAATGGCCTGCATAAGTCAATGCAAATGAGAACCATTTGCAACTAGCTATTTTCAAACAGATGACCCTTGGCTAGTGTCGCCGGATGGGAAAGACGAAGAATCGGATCGAGGAACTGGAAGGAATCCTGCGTGAAGGCGGCGTGCGCGTCACGCGTCAGCGGGCGGCGATCCTCAAGATTCTGGCCGAGGCGGAAGACCATCCGGACGCCAGCGAACTGCACCGGCGGGCAAAGGAAATCGACGCGACGGTGTCGCTCTCGACCGTCTACCGGACGCTGTCCGCGCTGGAGCAGCAGGGTGTCGTGCAGCGGCACGCCTTCGAGAGCGCGACTGCCCGGTTCGAGACGGCGGATGCGCCGCATCACGACCATCTGATCGACATCGAAACGGGCGCCGTGATCGAGTTCCGTTCCGACAAGATCGAGCAGCTCCAGGCGGAGATCGCTGCCGAGCTCGGCTACGACCTGGTGCGCCACCGGCTGGAGCTCTATTGCCGCAAGCGCAAGGACTGAGCGGTCAGCCTTTCGGGACGACCGCCGGCACCGCGCGTCCGGCGGGCATGGTCATGGCGGCGACCCCGAGGATGACGCAGCCGAGCCCCAGCCACGCGGTCGCTGACAGCGTCTCGCCGAGAAACAGCACTCCGATCGCAACGCCGATGGGAACGCGAACGTAAGCCTGAGCCGTCGCACCGACGGAGCCGAGCGTTTGGATCAGGCGGAAATAGATGGCGAAGGCCAGTGCTGTGGAGAAGACCGAGAGGCCGAGGAGCGCCGTCAGAGACTGGGCCGAAGGCGTGAGCGTCCACGGCTGGTCGACGATCAGGCTCGCCGGGACGAGCAGAGCGGCGCCCGAGATCAGCGATCCGGCGGCGGGGATGATCGGATCGAGGTCCTTGAAGCCCTTGCCGAAGATCGCGGCGCCCGCATAGCAGACCGTCGCAATGACCACCGCGATCTGTGCCGCGAGTTGATCACCGATACCGCGAAACGCCTCCAAACCGATGACCAAGCTTGTGCCCGTCAGCCCGGCAACGACGCCGACGAACTTGCGCGTGGTAACCGCCTCGTGGAGGGTGATTAGCGCCGTCAGCAGGAAGGCGAAGATGGGCGTGGTGGAATTGAGGATCGCTGCGACGCCGGCGTCGATCGTGCGCTCGGCCCATGCGATTAGCGTGAACGGAAGGACGCTGTTGAGGCAGGCCTGGAACAGAAGGCGCCGCCAAGTGGCCGCGTCACGCGGCAGCGAGAGGCCGCGCCAGCCGATGACGGCGAGAAGGATCGCCCCGGCGATCAGGGTCCGGGCGGCGATCAGCGTTATCGGCGGAATGGTTTCGACGCCGATCTTGATGAAGGTGTAAGAGGCGCCCCAGAGCGTCGCGAGAGCGAGAAGAAGCAACAGTTCGCAAGCGATGTTTGTTTTGGCGGCAGCGATCATCGATCAGTCCTTGAAGCGAGTCCATGCCGCTCTTCTAACCTCGCTGGAGAGACAGATGCTTCGGTCCCGATCGAAGTGTGGTGAGATCTCCCTGGGCGGGAGATCTCCACTGCATGTTTTTGTCCTTAAATCGGGTACGGTTTAACCAAACATGCAGTAACGAAAACCGGGGCTGTTTCCAGCCCCGGTGCCGCATCTCCGGTATCGCGGCACCGCCCGAAACTCCGGGCGGTGCCTTTGTCATTGGATTAGTTCGTCTGCCAGCTCTTGACCAGTTCGTCGTAGTTGACGGTGATCGGCTTTTCCTTCTCGTTCTCGACCTTCAACTGCGGAGCGAGGTTGCCGGCCTTGACGGCTTCCGCATTCCAGTATTCGAGATCGTGCTCCTCGGCGAGCTTCGGACCGATGTCGCCCTGGATGCCGGCGCGTTCGAGGCGCTGCAGCACCTTCTCCTGCTCGGCGCAAAGCGAGTCCATGGCTTCCTGAGCGGTCTTGGCACCGGAAGAGGCGTCGCCGATCGCCTGCCACCAGAGCTGTGCGAGCTTCGGATAGTCAGGCACGTTGGTGCCGGTCGGCGACCACTGCAGGCGGGCCGGCGAACGGTAGAACTCGATCAGGCCGCCGAGCTTCGGCGCGCGATCGGTGAAGCTCTGGTGATCGAGCGTCGACTGGCGGATGAAGGTGAGGCCGACATGGCTCTTCTTCACGTCGATGGTCTTCGAGGTGACGAACTGCGCGTAGAGCCAGGCGGCCTTGGCGCGGTCGTCGGGCGTCGACTTCAGAAGCGTCCAGGAGCCGGCGTCCTGATAGCCGAGCTTCATGCCGTCCTTCCAGTAGACGCCATGCGGGCTCGGAGCAAAACGCCACTTCGGCGTGCCGTCAGCGTTCACGACCGGCAGGCCTTCCTTCACGAAGCTGGCGGTGAAGGCGGTATAGGTGAACATCTGCTGGGCGATCTCGCCTTGCGACGGAACCGGACCGGATTCCGAGAAGGTCATGCCCTGGGCGGCAGCCGGCGCATAGGCCTTCATCCAGTCGAGATATTTCTGGATGGCGTAGACCGAGGCCGGGCCGTTGGTATCACCGCCGCGTGCGACGCAGGAGCCGACGGGGCGCGAGTTCTCGTCGACCCTGATGCCCCACTCGTCGACCGGCTTGCCGTTCGGGATGCCCTTGTCGCCGTTGCCGGCCATCGACAGCCAAGCGTCGGTGAAGCGCCAGCCGAGGGACGGGTCCTTCTTGCCGTAGTCCATGTGGCCATAGACCTTCTTGCCATCGATCTCGCGGCCGGTGAAGAATTCGGCGATGTCCTCATAGGCCGACCAGTTGACCGGGACGCCGAGGTCGTAGCCGTACTTGGCCTTGAACTCCTCCTGGTTCTTCGGATCGTTGAACCAGTCGTAGCGGAACCAGTAGAGGTTCGCGAACTGCTGATCGGGAAGCTGGTAGAGCTTGCCGTCCGGAGCCGTGGTGAAGGACTTGCCGATGAAGTCGTCGATGTCGAGGTTGGGATTGGTGACGTCCTTGCCCTCGTTCGCCATGAAATCCGTCAGGCTGCGCGCCTGCTGATAGCGCCAATGGGTGCCGATCAGGTCCGAGTCGTTGATGTAGGCGTCGTAGACGTTTTCGCCCGACTGCATCTGCGTCTGCAGCTTTTCGACGACGTCGCCTTCACCGATCAGGTCATGCGTGATCTTGATGCCGGTGATCGCAGTGAACGCCGGGGCCAGCACCTTCGATTCGTATTCATGGGTGGCGATCGTTTCGGAGACGACCTTGATCTCCATGCCGGCGAAAGGCTTCGCCGCATCGACGAACCATTGCATTTCCGCTTCCTGGGCGGCGCGGTCGAGCGAGGAGAGATCGGCAATTTCCTTGTCCAGGAACTGCTTTGCCTCTTCCATGCCGGCGAATGCCGAGCCGGTAAGTGCCAGCAGCATAGCCGCCGTCGTTGTCAAAAGGTGCCGTCGCATCAATTCCTCCCTTGGGTTTTGCGATTGCGTTTCCTTGCAGTTTCGAAGGGCGCGCTGGCGGCGTGCCCTTCATTCCGATGCCTCAGACGTAGCGGAAGACGCCGATGGCGTAGATCACCGAGAGGGCGAGTGCCCACCAGAGATTTGCGCCGACTAGTCCCAGCCATGCGAGGTGAATGAATGCGCTTCCGAGCAGCGAGACGAACAGCCGGTCGCCGCGGGTCGTCTCGAAGCGAAGAATGCCGACGCGCGGATTGCCGCCGGGCCGGGCATATTCCCAGACAGCCATGAGCGACAGCAGCGCGAAGATCGTCAGAAAAAACATGGCGGTCGGGAACGACCAGGCCATCCAGCCACCGGGGATCAGCGAGGCGAACCAGTCGCGCTCGCCGTCCTCCACTGGCAGAGCGGAAATGAGCAGGCCCGCAGCTGCGACATAGACGACGAGCACGGCGACAAGTGCGACGGGCCAGCGGTTCTTGCGAGTGGCGATGCTTGCCATCAGACCCTCCCCAGGGCGAAGCCCTTGGCGATGTAGTTGCGGACGAAATAGATGACGAGCGCGCCGGGGATGATGGTCAGCACACCGGCGGCGGCGAGCACGCCCCAGTCGAGGCCCGACGCCGAGATCGTGCGCGTCATCGTTGCGGCGATCGGCTTGGCGTCGGTCGTCGTCAGCGTGCGGGCGAGCAGCAGCTCGACCCAGGAGAACATGAAGCAGAAGAACGCGGCCACACCGATGCCGGAGGCGATCAGCGGCACGAAGATCTTGGCGAAGAACCGCGGGAACGAGTACCCGTCGATATAGGCGGTCTCGTCGATCTCCTTCGGCACGCCGGACATGAAGCCTTCCAGGATCCAGACTGCGAGCGGCACGTTGAACAGGCAGTGCGCGATCGCGACAGCGATATGCGTGTCGATGAGGCCGAAGGCGGAGTAGAGCTGGAAGAAGGGAAGCGCGAAAACCGCGGGCGGTGCCATGCGGTTGGTGAGCAGCCAGAAGAACAGGTGCTTGTCGCCGAGGAAGCGGTAACGCGAGAAAGCGTAGGCCGCCGGCAGCGCCACCGTCACCGAGATAACGGTATTGAGCACCACATAGATGATGGAGTTGATGTAGCCCGAATACCAGGACGGATCGGTGAAGATCACCCGGTAGTTCCCGAGCGTCGGGTTCTGAGGCCAGAGCGAGAAGGCGCCGAGGATTTCGCTCGTTTCCTTGAAGCTCATATTGACGAGCCAGTAGATCGGCAGCAGCAGGAAGACGATGTAGATCGTCGGCACCAGCCAGGAGAGGCGCTGCGAAAGCGGTTGCTTGTTGGTCATCATGGTTTCCTCCCTCCTTTCTCAGCCCTGCGCGTCGCTCGTGGTCATCACCGTGTAGAAGATCCACGACAAGAGCAGGATGATGAGGAAGTAGATGATCGAGAGGGCTGCGGCGGGGCCGAGGTCGAACTGGCCGATCGCCATCTTGACGAGATCGATCGACAGGAAGGTCGTCGAGTTGCCGGGACCGCCGCCGGTGACGACGAAGGGTTCCGTGTAGATCATGAAACTGTCCATGAAGCGCAAGAGGAAGGCGATCAAGAGCACGCGCTTCATCTTCGGAAGCTGGATGTAGCGGAAGACGGACCAGCGCGAGGCGCCGTCGATCTTGGCGGCCTGGTAATAGGCATCCGGGATCGAGACGAGGCCGGCATAGCAGAGCAGGACGACGAGGCTCGTCCAGTGCCAGACATCCATGATGATCAGCGTCACCCAGGCATCGATGGGGTTCTGCACATAATTGTAATTGATGCCGAGCGAGGCGACTGCTCGTCCGAGCAGCCCGATGTCGACGCGGCCGAAGACCTGCCAGATGGTGCCGACGACGTTCCACGGAATGAGCAGCGGCAGCGCCATCAGCACAAGGCAGATCGGCACGCCGATGCCCTTCTTCGGCATGTTGAGGGCGATCACGATGCCGAGCGGGATCTCGATCGCGAGAATGATCGCCGAGAAGATCAGGTTGCGGGTGAGCGCGTCCCAAAAGCGGTCGGATTCCAGCACCTCCAGGAACCAGTCGGTGCCGGCCCAGAAGAACTCGTTATTGCCGAAAGTGTCCTGCACCGAATAGTTGACGACCGTCATCAGCGGGATCACCGCCGAGAAGGCGACGAGCACGAGCACCGGCAGGACCATGAACCAGGCCTTGTTGTTCCAGGTCTTTTCCATGTCAGGCCTCCTCACCGACGCGCCAGGAATCGGCATAGATGTTGATTGCCTTCGGATCGAAGGTGACGCGCGGCTCGGCAGGGATCTCGCCGTCCTCGTCGACGACGATCGAGATCAGCCGATCGGCGAAGCGGGCGCGCACGATCTTGTGGCGGCCGATGTCCTCGACCTTGGTGATCGCGACGGGCATGCCCTCGCGGCCGAGCGAGATGAATTCCGGACGGATGCCGAGTTCGGTCTTCGCGCCAGCCTCGATCTTCGGCTGGAAATTCAGGCCAATGCTTTGGTCACCGATAGCTGCCCTGGCTCCGTCGATCTCGGCCGGCAGGACGTTCATGCCCGGTGAGCCGATGAAATAGCCGACGAAGGTGTGGCGCGGCCGCTCGAAGAGTTCCGCCGGCGTGCCGATCTGGACGATCTGGCCGTCATACATGACGACGACCTTGTCGGCGAAGGTGAGCGCCTCGGTCTGGTCGTGCGTCACATAGACCATGGTGAAGCCGAATTGCTTGTGCAGCCGCTTGATCTGCGAGCGCAGCACCCATTTCATTTCCGGGTCGATGACGGTCAGCGGCTCGTCGAAGAGGATGGCGCTGACGTCGGAGCGGACGAGGCCGCGGCCGAGCGAGATCTTCTGCTTCTGGTCGGCCGTCAGCCCGCGTGCGGTTTTCTTCGCCCAACCGCCGAGCCCGGTCATTTCGATGATCTCCTTGACGCGGCGGTCGACCTCCGCTTCCGGAACCCGGCGGTTGCGGAGCGGGAAGGCGAGATTGTCGTAGACGGTCATCGTGTCGTAGATGACTGGGAACTGGAACACCTGGGCGATGTTGCGCTGCTGCGTCGTCAGATGCGTGACATCGGTACCGTCGAAGAGGATGCGCCCCTCCGACGGGTTGATGAGCCCCGAAATAATGTTGAGCAGCGTGGTTTTGCCGCAGCCTGAAGGGCCGAGCAGCGCATAGGCGCCGCCGTCGTTCCACTCGTGATGGACTTCCTTCAGCGCATAGTCGGCTTCCGACTTCGGCTTGGCGCCGTAGGCGTGGCGGATGTGGTCGAGATCGATGCGTGCCATGGTCTCCTCCCCGACGCTTTCTTCAGGCCGTCCCGCCGACCGCCCGGCCGTCCGGCCCGAAGGCCATCAGATGGCGGGTGTCGACGAAGACCTCGAGGGTCGCGTCCGGTTCGATATCGTGAATGCCCGGCGCCAGCATCACCCAGCGCGCATCGGCGAAGCCGACGTGAATGAAGCTTTCCGAACCGGTGATTTCGGAAATCGCCGTCTTGACGGTCAGCGGTTCGCCGCTTCCGTTGGGGCGGTCGAAGGAAAGGTGGTGAGGCTGGAAGGCTACCGTGCAGGGGCCGTCGGCGACTGCCGCCAGATGCGCGGGAACGGAAAGCACCGGCTTACCTTCGAGCGTGAAATGCGATCCCGCTTTCACGAGGCCGATCGTGTTGAGCGGCGGATCGGCGAAGGTGCGGGCGGTGACGATGTCGACCGGACGGCGATAGACGTCGATGGTGCGGCCGAACTGGGTGATGCGGCCCTCGCTCAAGGTGGCGGTGTTGCCGCCGAGCAGGAGCGCTTCGGAGGGTTCTGTCGTCGCATAAACGAAGATCGCGCCGGAAGCGGCGAAGATCTTCGGCAATTCCTCCCGCAGCTCCTCGCGCAGTTTGTAGTCGAGATTGGCGAGCGGCTCGTCGAGCAGCACCAGGTCGGCATTCTTGACGATGGCGCGCGCGAGCGCCGTGCGCTGCTGCTGGCCGCCGGAAAGATTGAGCGGCGTACGGTCGAGATAGGGCGCGAGCTTCAGGAGATCGGCCGCCTTGCGCACTTCCCGGTCGATGGCGGCGCTATCGGCACCCCTGATGCGCATGGGCGAGGCGATGTTTTCGTAGACCGTCATCGCCGGGTAGTTGATGAACTGCTGATAGACCATGGCGACCGAGCGCTTCTGCACAGGCAGGCCGGTGACGTCTGCGCCGTCGAAATGGATCGAACCGGAGGCGGGCTTGTCGAGACCGGCCATCAGCCGCATCAGCGACGTCTTGCCGGAGAGGGTCGGGCCGAGCAGCACGTTGAGCGACCCCCGCTCCAGCGCAAGGTCGGTCGGGTGGATATGCGTCTCCCCGCCCACGACCTTGGATATGTTTTTCATTTCAAGCATTGAATTCTCCACCCAGCCATCGGCAGTCCCAAGCGCGGAATAGAGCGGGACGAGGAAAAGTGTTTTCGGTTTTCCGCCCGCATCCCGCTCTTTTTTGATCGATCACGCTCATGATTTTGGGTCGAATCCACCCAAGATCATCGTGATCTACGCGGCTGCGCTGGCCGCGTCCCGCATATACTCCTCCAGTTCCGCGGTTTGCGCCCGCGAAAGCTTCAAGCCCAGCTTCGTACGGCGCCAAAGCACGTCCTCCGCACGCAACGCCCATTCCTGCCCGATGAGCCAATCCACTTCGGCCGCATAGAGGTCCGCCCCGAAGCGCCTTCCGAGGTCGGCCTCGCTTGCGGCATTGCCGAGAAGCCGCGCCGCCCGCGTGCCATAGAGCCGGACGAGGCGGCGGGCGTGCGAAGCGGCCAGAAAGGGATAGTGCGCTTTCAGTTTCGCGACCTCCTCCTCGTAGCCCGCAACTGGAAATTTGCCGCCCGGCAGATGCGATCCGGCCGTCCATTTCTTGCCCTTAGCGCCGATCGCCTCGCCGATCTTGTCTAGAGCAGATTCCGCGAGCCGCCGATAGGTCGTGAGTTTGCCGCCGAAAACATTGAGCAACGGAGCCTCGCCGTTCTCGACGCGCAGTACATAGTCGCGGGTCGCCTCCTGCGCCTTGCTTGCGCCGTCGTCGAAAAGGGGACGCACCGCCGAATAGGTCCAGACGATATCCTCTTTCGTGACCGGATCACTGAAATATTCGCTCGCCGCCCTGCAAAGATAGTCGATCTCGGCATCACTGATGCGCACGTCCGCCGGGTTGCCGGTGTAATCGCGGTCCGTGGTGCCGATCAGCGTGAAGTCGTCCTGGTAAGGAATGGCGAACATGATCCGTCCGTCCGGATTCTGGAAGAAATAGGCGCGTGGATCGTCGAACTTCTTGTTCACGACGATATGGCTGCCCTGGACGAGGCGGACATTGCGGACGTCGTTTTTGCCGAGGGTCTCGGCGAGCACCCGGTCCACCCAGGGACCGGCGGCGTTGACGAGCATGCGGGCGCGCACCGTTTCGCGCGTGCCCGTCGTCACGTTCTCGATCTCGATCGCCCAGCGACCGCCCTCGCGGCGGGCAGAGACGACGCGGGTGCGGGTCATGATCCGCGCGCCGCGATCGGCGGCGTCGCGCGCGTTCAAAACCACGAGACGGGCGTCGTCGACCCAGCCGTCGGAATATTCAAACGCCTTGATGAAGAGACGCTTCAAGGGCGCACCCGCCGGATCGCGGGTCATGTCGAGCGTGCTCGTCGGCGGGAGCAGCTTGCGACCGCCGATATGATCATAAAGAAAGAGGCCGAGGCGGATCAGCCAGGCTGGGCGGGGGCCGCCTTTGTGGTAGGGCAGCACGAAGCGCATCGGCCAGATGACGTGCGGCGCCATGGCCCAGAGCACCTCGCGCTCCATCAGGGCCTCCCGCACAAGCCGGAATTCATAATGTTCGAGATAGCGCAGGCCGCCATGGATGAGCTTGGTGGAACCGGAGGAGGTTCCGGAGGCGAAATCATTCATCTCGGCAAGCGCGACGGAATATCCTCGACCGACCGCATCACGCGCAATGCCGCATCCGTTGATGCCGCCGCCTATGACAAAGACGTCGAAGATTGCCTGCTCTGACACTGTATGCTCCCCTCCACATTTCGCGACGCACAATTTTTACGCAATCGCGAAAGTGAAAGCAGTTAAAGCGAAAACATTTCGAATGTCAAACGAATGTTTCCCGAATCTCAGATGATGGAACACGCATGCCCGGTCAGATTTCCGTCTCGATCAGTTTGACACCCTGGTCGGCGCAGATTTTCTTCACGTTTTCAATGATGCAGCGGTCGGTGATGAAGGTTTGCACCTGGGAGATATGGCCGATGCGGACCGGCGCGGTGCGTTCGAATTTGGTCGAATCGGAAACGAGAATGACATGACGTGCGTTGGCAATGATCGCCTGCGCGACTTTGACCTCGCGATAGTCGAAATCGAGCAGCGCGCCGTCATGGTCGATCGCGGAGGCGCCGATGACGGCGAAGTCCACCTTGAACTGCTTGATGAAGTCAACCGCCGCCTCGCCGACGATGCCCCCGTCAGAGCCGCGGACGACGCCGCCGGCAATCACCACCTCGATCGAGGGGAAAACCCGCAAGCGATTGGCAACATTTATGTTGTTGGTGATGACCATCAGTTCCTTGTGGTCGAGCAGCGCTTCTCCGACCGCCTCGGTGGTGGTGCCGATATTGATGAAGAGCGAGGCGTTGTCGGGAATGAGGCTCGCTGCGGCGCGGCCGATCGCCTGCTTTTCCGCCGCTGCGATCTGGCGGCGAGATTCGTATTTGACGTTCTCTTTGCCGCTCGGGAAGATGGCGCCGCCGTGAATGCGGTTGAGCACCCTGGCGTCGCAGAGATCGTTCAGGTCCTTGCGGATCGTCTGAGGCGTCACGGAGAAGCGCTGGGCGAGGTCCTCGACGAGTACGCGGCCCTCGGCTTTCGCCATTTCCAGGATTTCCGCCTGCCGCTCCGTGAGATACATCCGACGCTCCCTCGTTTTCGTTTTCTTTCATAATATGCAAAAACGAAAGCCGCGCAATTTCAGAATCAGCGATTGAACTGGAGTTTCGATTTTCGGCCCGCAAGCGTGAAGCGGACGTTGCAATCGATCGGCGGATGCGCCAGCGTGGTTATGAATTCGATTGGCCACGGCGCGCTTTAAGAGGAAGACAAGCACATGTTTCATCCGGCCTTGTTCAAGGGCATGAATGTGGTGGTCACCGGCGGCGGTCGGGGCATCGGCCTTGAGGTCGCGCGGCAATTTCTCGACTGCGGCGCCCGCGTGCTGGTGCATATGGGCCGGACGATCGCCGCCGATCGTCCGGAATTTCTCGATCTCGCCGCCGCCGAGGGGAGGGCGTTCCTTGCAGCGGCGGATTTTCTTGCAGCAGGGGGCGTGGAGGGCCTCGCCGATGTGGTGCGGAGCCGCTTCGACAGCCTCGACGTGCTCGTCAACAATGCCGGGACGATGGTCGGCCGCTTCTCCGCGGCAGATATCACCGACGACGACTATCGAACCGTCGTTGCGCTCAATCAGACATCGGTCGTCGAGATGACGCGAGCGATGCTGCCGCTCCTCGGCAAAGGCACCCATCCGGCGATCGTCAACACCGTCTCGATCTCGGCGCGCACCGGCGGCAGCGCCGGCTCGTCCATCTATTCCGCGACCAAGGCCTTCGTCGCCACCTATTCGAAGGCGCTGGCGCGCGAGCTGGCGCCGGCAGGCATCCGCGTCAACTGCGTCTCGCCCGGCACGATCGCCACCGACTTCCACGCGCGCTATTCGTCGCCGGAGAAACTGGAGGCGACGCGCAAGACGATCCCCCTCGGCCGGCTCGGCACCGCCGAGGATTGTGCGCCCGCCTATCTCTTCCTCGCTTCGCACGCGCTTTCGGGCTACATCACCGGGCAGGTGCTGGAGGTGAATGGTGGGCAGCTCATCGCTTGAGATCCAGGCATGATCGACAAGCTGGAATTCTTTCTCGCGCTCGCCCGCGAACGGCATTTCGGCCGGGCGGCGGAGGAGTGCGGGGTCACGCAGCCGACGCTTTCGGCCGCGATCCGCCAGCTTGAAGACCAGCTCGGCGTCATGCTCGTCAATCGCGGCTCGCGCTTTCAGGGGCTGACGCCCGAAGGCCAGCGGGTGCTCGAATGGGCGCGGCGGATCGTCGGCGACACGCGCACCATGCGGGAGGAAATGCGGGCGGCGCGAAAAGGTCTGTCGGGTCATATCCGGCTTGCCGCGATCCCGACGACGCTTGCCATGGTGCCGATGATCACTGCGCCGTTCCAGGAGAAGCATCCGGACGTCACCTTCTCGGTGCTTTCGACGACGTCGCTGCAGATCCTGGCGCTCCTCGAAAACCTCGAGATCGATGCCGGTTTGACCTATCTCGAAAACGAACCGCTCGGCCGCGTCACCAGCGTGCCGCTGCAGGTCGAGCAATATCATCTGGTTACGGCCGCTGGCACGCCTCTTTCGGATCGCGAAAGCGTGACCTGGAAGGAGGTGAGCGGCATTCGGCTTTGTCTATTGACTGCGGATATGCAGAACCGGCGGATCATCAATCAGCACTTTGCCGAAACCGGCGCGGTCGCGAACCCGACGCTCGAATCGAACTCGATGATCGTGCTCTTCTCCCATGTCCGCACCGGCCGCTGGGCGAGCATCATGCCCTATAACGTCGCGAAATCCTTTGGTTTTCCCGAGGATATCCGGTTGATTCCGATCGTCGAACCGGACGTGCATCACACGGTTGGCCTGGTGGCGACCTATCGTGAGCCGTTTACGCCATTGGTCTCGGCTTTGCTGCATGAAGCGCGCATTCTTGGTGAGCGCAACAGGGCTCAATAGATTTTTTCTATCGATCGACGGAACAGCATTATTGACCCTTCGGAACATAAGCGCGAAGCTTGTCTTGTAGGCAGAGGTCGAAGAGGCTCCGATCTTTGCCAAGTGATTGAAACGGCGTGACGACGGTCGAAAATTCGACGGCACCGCGCCGCGAGCCGGGAGGGCTCTCTCAGTGAATATCCATCTGCCGCGTGCAGACGTGACCGAACGGACGCTGGCGATCGTCGGCGAACTTAAAAGCCTGGAAGGCCCGCTGCTTCCGATCCTGCACGAGATCCAGGACGAGTTCGGCTACGTGCCAGAAGAGAGCCTGCCGGTCATTGCCCGCGAACTCAATCTGTCGCGCGCCGAAGTCTACGGCGTCGTCACCTTCTATCATGATTTTCGCGAGCACCCGGCGGGGCGGCATGTGCTGAAGCTCTGTCGTGCCGAAGCCTGCCAGTCGATGGGCGGCGACCGGCTTGCCGAACGCGCTAAGGCCCTGCTCGGTATCGGTTTCCACGAGACGACGCCGGACGGCGCCGTGACGCTCGAACCCGTTTACTGTCTCGGGCTCTGTTCCTGCTCGCCGTCGGCGATGCTCGACGGCGAGGTGCATGCTCGGCTCGATGAGGCGGAACTCGAGACGCTGGTCGCGGAGGCACGCCGATGACCGTGAAGATCTATGTTTCGCGCGATGCCGCAGCGATTGCCCTCGGCGCCGAAAAGGTGGCGAAGGCGATGGCCGACGAGATCGCTGCGCGCGGCCTCGACGCCACGATCGTCCGTAATGGTTCGCGCGGCATGCATTGGCTGGAGCCACTGGTCGAGGTCGAAACAGCCGAAGGCCGCATCGCCTATGGGCCGGTGAAGGCGCGCGACGTCGCCTCGCTCCTCGATGCGGGACTCGTCGACGGCGGCGCGCACCCACTCTGTCTCGGCAAGACGGAGGAGATTCCCTTCTTCAAGCGGCAGACGCGGCTGACCTTCGCCCGCTGCGGCATCACCGATCCCCTGTCGCTCGAAGACTATCGCGCCCATGGCGGCTTGCGCGGTCTCGAGAAGGCGGTGTCGATGCAGCCCGCGGCGATCGTTGCCGAGGTCACCGAGAGCGGCCTTCGCGGCCGCGGCGGCGCCGGCTTCCCGACCGGGATCAAGTGGAAGACCGTCCTCGAAGCGAGGGGCAAGCAGAAATACATCGTCTGCAATGCCGACGAGGGCGACAGCGGCACCTTTGCCGATCGCATGATCATGGAAGGCGACCCCTTCGTCCTGATCGAGGGCATGGCGATCGCCGGCATCGCGACGGGCGCGACCAAGGGCTACGTCTACACCCGCTCCGAATATCCGCATGCGATCGCGGCGATGACCGAGGCGATCGAGATCGCCCGCGCCGCTGGCGTGCTGGGCGCTTCGGTACTCGGCTCCACCCACGCCTTCGACATGGAAGTCCGGACCGGCGCTGGCGCCTATGTCTGCGGCGAGGAGACCTCGCTCTTGAACAGCCTCGAAGGCAAGCGCGGGCTCGTGCGTGCCAAGCCGCCGCTGCCGGCGCATAAGGGCCTGTTCGACTGCCCGACCGTCATCAACAACGTCATCTCCCTCGCCTCGGTGCCGGTGATCCTCGACGAGGGCGCGGCCTACTACCGCGACTTCGGCATGGGCCGTTCGCGCGGTACGATCCCGATCCAGATCGCCGGCAACGTCAAGCATGGCGGCCTTTTCGAGATCGGCTTCGGGCTGACGCTCGGCGAGATCGTCGACGAGATCGCAGGCGGTACGGCGAGCGGAAGGCCGGTCAAGGCGGTGCAGGTCGGCGGCCCGCTCGGCGCCTATTTCCCGCGGGCACTGTTCGACACACCCTTCGACTACGAGGCCTTCGCGGGCAAGGATGGCCTCATCGGCCATGCCGGCATAGTCGTCTTCGATGATACGGTCGACATGCTGAAGCAGGCCCGCTTCGCCATGGAATTCTGCGCGGTCGAAAGCTGCGGCAAGTGCACCCCCTGCCGCATCGGCTCGACCCGCGGCGTCGAGGTCGCGGACAAGATCGCGGCCGGCATCGAGCCGGAGAAGAACCGCGAGTTGCTCGCCGACCTCTGCAACACGATGAAGTTCGGCTCGCTTTGCGCGCTCGGCGGCTTTACACCCTATCCGGTGATGAGCGCGATGACTCATTTCCCGGAAGATTTCGAGCCGGCACCGGTGGTGGAGGCTGCGGAATGATCGAGTTCGGCGGAAGACACTTTGTCCTCATACACGGCAGCGATGTACAGCGCGATGGCATGTATATCGAGATCAGCGAGCAAATTGGTGGCGGAACGCACGTCGTGCTTGAGGTATTCTATCGGGACGAAGACGGCCGCATGACCTTCTCGGCTTTCTCTGAAGACTTGCCGTTAGAACTTGTCGAATTTGCCGCGCAAACAGCGCGAGAACGATTGACCCCCCGTATGGTCGGCATGGGAGCAGTGCAATGAATATGGTGCGTGAAATCGACTTCGGCACTCCTGCTTCGAAATCTGAAAAGCTGGTGACGCTGACGATCGACGGGCGCGAGATTACTGTGCCGGAAGGCACCTCGATCATGCGGGCGGCGATGGAAGCAGGCATCGAGGTGCCGAAGCTCTGCGCCTCGGACATGATGGAGGCCTTCGGCTCCTGCCGGCTTTGCCTGGTGGAGATCGAAGGACGACCCGGCATGCCGGCGTCGTGCACGACGCCGGTCGCGCCGGGCATCGCCGTCTCCACTCAGACGCAGCGCCTCAAGGATGTCCGCCGCGGTGTCATGGAGCTCTATATCTCCGACCATCCGCTGGACTGCCTCACCTGTGCGGCCAATGGCGATTGCGAGCTGCAGGACATGGCCGGCGCCGTTGGCCTGCGCGACGTGCGCTACGGCTATGACGGTGCCAACCACGTGAAGGCGCGCAACAATGGCGAGATCAATCGCCAATGGGCGCCGAAGGACGAGTCCAATCCCTATTTCACCTTTGATCCGTCGAAATGCATCGTCTGCTCGCGTTGCGTGCGCGCCTGCGAGGAGGTGCAGGGCACCTTCGCGCTGACGATCAGCGGTCGCGGCTTCGATTCGCACGTCTCCGCCGGCATGAACGAGGACTTCGTCTCCTCCGAATGCGTCTCCTGCGGCGCCTGCGTGCAGGCCTGCCCGACGGCGACGCTGACGGAAAAATCGGTGATCGAGATCGGCCAACCGGAACACTCGGTCGTCACCACCTGCGCCTATTGTGGCGTCGGCTGCTCCTTCAAAGCCGAGATGCGCGGCGAGGAGCTGGTGCGCATGGTGCCCTGGAAGGACGGCCAAGCGAACCGCGGCCATTCCTGCGTCAAGGGCCGTTTCGCCTATGGCTATTCGAACCACAAGGATCGCATTCTCAATCCGATGATCCGCGAAAAGATCACCGATCCCTGGCGCGAAGTCACCTGGGAAGAGGCCTTCGCGCACGTGGCCTCCGAGTTCCGCCGCATACAGTACCAATACGGCCGCGATTCCGTCGGCGGCATCACCTCGTCGCGCTGCACCAATGAGGAGACCTATCTGGTTCAGAAGCTGGTGCGCGCCGGCTTCGGCAACAACAATGTCGATACCTGCGCCCGCGTCTGCCATTCGCCGACCGGTTACGGCCTCAACCAGACCTTCGGCACCTCGGCCGGCACGCAGAATTTCGACAGCGTCGAGCATACGGATGTCGCGATCATCATCGGCGCCAACCCGACCGATGGCCATCCGGTCTTTGCCTCGCGGCTGAAGAAGCGGCTGCGCGAGGGCGCGAAACTGATCGTCATCGACCCGCGGCGGATCGACCTCGTCCGCTCGGCCCATGTCCAGGCCTCTTACCACCTGCCGCTGAAGCCGGGCACCAACGTCGCGATCCTGACGGCGATGGCGCATGTCATCGTCACTGAAGGCCTCGCCAACGAAGCCTTCATCCGCGAGCGCTGCGACTGGTCGGAATACGAGGACTGGGCCGCCTTCGTTGCAGAGCCCTATCACAGCCCGGAAGCAACCGAGGTCTATACCGGCGTTCCGGCCGAACTGGTGCGCGGGGCTGCTCGGCTTTACGCCACCGACGGCAATGGAGCGATCTATTACGGCCTCGGCGTCACCGAGCACAGCCAGGGCTCGACCACCGTGATGGCGATCGCCAACCTCGCCATGGTCACCGGAAACATTGGCCGGCCGGGCGTCGGCGTCAATCCGTTGCGCGGCCAGAACAACGTGCAGGGTTCGTGCGACATGGGCTCCTTCCCGCACGAGCTGCCGGGCTACCGGCACATCTCCGACGACGCGACGCGCGAGACCTTCGAGAAGCTCTGGGGCGTCACCCTTAACAACGAGCCGGGCCTGCGCATCCCGAACATGCTCGACGCCGCCGTCGACGGCACCTTCAAGGGCATCTACATTCAGGGCGAGGACATTCTGCAATCCGATCCGGACACGAAACATGTGGCCGCCGGCCTTGCGGCGATGGAATGCGTCGTGGTGCAGGATCTCTTCCTTAACGAGACGGCCAATTACGCCCATGTCTTCCTGCCCGGTTCGACCTTCCTCGAAAAGGACGGCACCTTCACCAATGCCGAGCGGCGCATCAATCGCGTTCGCCGCGTGATGCGGCCGAAGAACGGCTATGCCGACTGGGAGGTGACGCAAAAGCTCGCCCAGGCCATGGGGCTCAGCTGGAACTATGGCCATCCGTCCGAGATCATGGACGAGATCGCCGCGACGACGCCGACCTTCGCCATGGTCTCCTATGACTATCTCGACAAGATGGGCTCGGTGCAGTGGCCCTGCAACGAGAAGGCGCCGCTCGGTTCGCCGATCATGCATGTCGACGGCTTCGTGCGCGGCAAGGGCAAGTTCATCCGCACTGAATATGTGGCGACGGACGAGAAGTCGGGGCCGCGCTTCCCGCTGCTTCTGACGACGGGCCGCATTCTTAGCCACTACAATGTCGGCGCGCAGACGCGGCGCACGGAGAATGTCGTCTGGCACCCGGAAGACCGGCTGGAAATCCATCCGCACGACGCCGAGCAGCGCGGCATCCGCGACGGCGATTGGGTCAGGCTCGCCAGCCGCTCGGGCGAAACGACGCTCAGGGCGCTGATCACCGACCGCGTCGCGCCGGGCGTCGTCTACACCACCTTCCATCACCCTTCGACGCAGGCGAACGTCATCACGACGGACTTCTCCGACTGGGCGACGAATTGCCCGGAATACAAGGTGACGGCGGTGCAGGTGACGCCTTCGAACGGTCCCTCCGACTGGCAGCTTGATTATGACGAGCAGGCGCGGCAGTCGCGGCGCATCGCCGGCAAGTTGGAGGCGGCGGAATAGGAGACGGGATGGCGGACAAGCGAGTTTCCTCCTCTCCGGCCGTCGTCACGGTCCGCGCGGCGGACATGAGCCGTTTCCGGACGACGATGAAAGTTCCCGAAGCGGCGCGCCGGGCGGGCGCAATGGTCACGCAATCGCGCCTCGTGCCGGAGGAAATGCCGATCGCGCTGACCTACGGCGGCTCCACCCATGCGGTGATGATGGCGACCCCCGCCGATCTCGAGGACTTTGCAGTCGGCTTCAGCCTGACCGAGGGCATCATCACCGGTCCCGAGCAGATCGAGGCGGTCGAGATCGTCGCCGAAGAGAAGGGTATCGACCTGCAGATCACGCTCGTCGACGAGCAGAACGAGGCGTTGCGGCTGCGCAGGCGCCATATGGCGGGACCCGTCGGCTGCGGGCTTTGCGGCATCGAATCGATCGAGCAGGCGGTTCGCCAGACGCCGGATGTCTCCGGCTCACCGCTCCGGCTTTCCGAGCAGGATGTGGTGGACGCCGTGGGGCTTCTCGACGGTCGGCAGCCGCTGCACATCGAGACGCGCGCGGTGCATGGCGCGGCTTTCTATGTGCCGGGTCGCGGGTTGATCGCGGTTCGCGAGGATGTCGGCCGCCACAATGCACTCGACAAGCTGACGGGTGCCGCCGCGCGCGCCGGTTTCAAGGGCACGCAAGGCGCGGTCGTCGTCACGTCGCGGGTGTCCGTCGAGATGGTGCAGAAAACCGCGATCGCCGGGAGCCCGGTGATCATTGCGATTTCCGCGCCGACGGCGCTCGCCATCCGTACGGCGGAAGAGGCGGGTATGACGCTCATCGCGCTGGTGCGCGGAGACGAGTTCGAAATCTTCACCCATGCGGAGCGTATAGGTCGGGACGAGGAAGAACGGACGCCGTTTTCCGCCCGAGCCCCGCTCTGATCGATTTTAAGAGAAGCGGAGCAGTTGCCGAATGTCTGAAAACCCCAACGCCAAGCTTATCTATATGGCGAACCAGATTGCCACCTTCTTCCAGAGCCAGCCCGCGCAGGAGGCGGCGCAGGGGGTCGCGACGCACATCAACAAATATTGGGAGCGGCGCATGCGCCGTAAGCTGTTCGAGCATATCGAGGCCGGCGGGGAGGGGCTGAACCCGCTGGTGATCGAGGCGGCCGCGAAGATTCGGAAGCCGGAGGCGGCTTAGTCCAGCGATCGATTTGCTGCGTAAAAGGAACCCCTTGTATCTGCCGCTAAGCGGCAGATACAAGGGGTTGGGGAGGGGCCTCTTTGACTATCCTGGCGTGTGGAATCGGCAGCTAAGCGGCAAGCTCTTCCGTCTCGCGTTCCTTGAACATGCGAGCGAGATTGAGGAAGCAGATCATGCCCGACTCGTTGGCGATGATGCCTTCCGCGAAGCTCTTGTCGAAGGAGGCGGTCACTTCCGGCACCGGCTGCACCTGGCTGCCTTGCACCGTCAATATGTCGGAGACGCGGTCGACGACGAGGCCGATGACCATGTTGTGGACCTCGGCGACGACGATTGCGCTGCGCTCGTTGGCGACGGTCGATTTCATGCCGAGCTTGTGGGCAAGGTCGATGATCGGGATCACCGTGCCGCGCAGGTTCATGACGCCGATGACCTCCGGCGGCGCGTGCGGGATCGGCGTTGACGGAGCCCAGCCGCGGATCTCGCGGATCGTCGTCGTCTTGACGCAAAATTCCTGGTCGTGGAGGCGGAACGCTATGATCTCGAGCGTCTCGCCGTCAAATGCGGCCGTCCTCAGCGTGCCTGTCATCGAAGGTCCTTCCAGCTTTCCGGTCGGGAGTGGTGATCCGCCGACGACATCCGGCGAAGCGCAAGCCGCATCATGCGCGGAAATCCCGCTTTGCGCTTTGGACGGCCAGTCTAGTCCGGATTCGTTAAGACTTGCTTTTGCGGCGTTTCGTCCGCTGCTGGGGACGAAAAGGGGCGCGGGAAAGCGGCCAAGCGGAAGCGAGCACCGTGGTCATCCACTGCCTCCGCTTGGCGTCTCTTCAACCGCGTCCACCGCGGCCGTCGCCCATTCTCAGGCGCTGCGGGTCGGGCGGTCAAGGATGCGGCGGCCGAAGAGGCTCGCCGTCAATTCCACCAGGATGCGTGCGCTCTTGCCGCGATCATCGAGGAACGGATTAAGCTCGACGACATCGAGCGAGGAGACGAGGCCGCTGTCGCAGAGCATCTCCATGATGAGGTGCGCTTCACGGAAGGTCGCGCCGCCCGGCACGGTAGTGCCGACGCCCGGAGCGATCTCCGGATCGATGAAATCCACGTCGAGGCTGACATGCAAAAGGCCGTTGGAGACGCGGACCTCGTCCAGGATCTTCCGCATGATCTGGGCCATGCCCATCTCATCGATCGCCCGCATGTCATAGACGTTTACGCCATGCTCGGCGATTTCCTCGCGTTCGCGCTCGTCGACCGAACGAATGCCGACCTGATAGACCCTCTTCGGGTCGACCAGCGGGCGATCCTTCGGGAGGACGGGCGCGAATTCCGCTTCACCACAGAAGAAGGCGACCGGCATGCCGTGCATGTTGCCGGAGGGCGAGGTCACCGGGGAATTGAAGTCCGCATGCGCATCGAGCCAGAGGACGAAAAGCGGCCGGCCAACCTCCTGAGCATAGCGCGCCATGCCGGAGACGCTGCCCATCGAAAGGGCGTGGTCGCCGCCAAGGATCAGGGGGAAATGCCCCCTGCGTGCTGTGTCGTGCACGGCGTCGTTGAGCGCACGGGCAAAGGCGGCGACGGTCTGCAGATTGTTGGCGCCCGGGTGATTGGCGAGGTCGCGGGCCGGCAGCGGGCGAATGTCACCATCGTCGTGAATCGTGTGGCCGAGCTCGGCGAGCACGGTGTCGATGCCAGCGATCCTGAGCGCCGCCGGCCCCATCGCGGCGCCGCGGCGGCCGGAACCCTCCTCTATGGGTGCACCGATCAACGTGATGCTCTTCATGTCCGCCTCTTCCTCTATTCGATTGCGTGAAGTCGAGCGAATTATCGGCAAAAAGCGTGACAGCAAAAAGATGGAAAACTGTCGATTGGAAGGCTATGATTTGCACATTGGCAATTTGCCTTTGACAAAGTGATCAGCATGGACGACCTCGATCAGGCGCTCATCAGCGCACTCCGGCAAAATTCCCGCATGCCCGTGTCGACGCTCTCGGCGATGACCGGCGTTTCGCGCGCGACGGTTGCCGCGCGTATCGACCGGCTGGTGGCGAACGGCACGATCGCGGCTTTCACGATCCGAACCGGGGCGGAAATCCCCGCCTCCGGCGTCCGCGCCGTCGTCATGATCGAAGTGCACGGCAAGATGGCCGATCGCGTCGCCGAGCAATTGCGCGGCTTGCCGCAGGTGCGGGCGCTGCACAGCACCAATGGCCGATGGGACTTCATCGCCGAGCTCGAGGACCGCGATCTCGCGAGCTTCGACGAGACCTTGCGACGGATCCGCCTGATCGACGGCATCACCGTTACCGAGACGAACATCCTGCTGAAGACCAGCAAGATGGCCGGCGCGCCGTAACAACTTTTCCGGGTTCGCGATCGGTTTGTTCTTGATTTGTTCCGGGCATCCTGTAAGATGCTCCACCTCAGCGAAAAAACACAGGCGTGAGGAAGGGCGCGGTCCGCTCGCACCCGTTCTCATTTGTTTGAACGATCACGGTCTTGATCCAGGGTTCCACTGACCCGAAATCATCGCGATCCAGGGAGGTTGCCATGGCCATTTATTCCGGCGGTCCGACAGTGCGGCAGATCTGCATAAAGCTGTTCGTCAGGCATGGGGACGAGGAGCGGGCAATCGCCTTTTATCGCGACGTTTTCGGCGCCGAGCTTCTCCAGCGCCATGAGTGGCGCGGTATCCTGACGAGCGCCGATCTCTCCATCGGCGACTCCGTCTTCCGCGTGGCCGGAGCCAACCCCCGCCGGGATGCCGAACCGAGGCTCGGCGGCCCGCGGTCGCCGCACGCGCTCGGCACGACTGCGGCGATCCTCGAGCTTCACGTCAATGACGTGGATCGCGTCATCGAACGGGCGATGGGCGCCGGCGCAAGCCTGCGCAATGCCGCCGAAACGCTGCCGACCGGAGATCGCGTCGGTGCGCTCATCGATCCTTTCGGCCACATCTGGGCGCTGTTTACGGCGCTTGACGAGAGCGAGACCTTGGATGCGTTCGGCGTCGACCGGAATGCCGCGTGACCGGCGAGCTTCGTGCTGAATCAAGCTCCCTCTCCCTGTCGGCTCTCGTGGCCCCTCGCGGGGAGGGGTCTTCCTCCCGAATTGCTCGCGCTTTTTCGCCCCCTTCAGAAAAACTCATCCAGCAGGCAATAGAAGGAGAGTTTCTCCTGATCGGCGCTCGGAAGACCATATTGGGCGAGGAAGGGCGACACCCATTCCTCTCCCACATTGTAGGCGATGCTGCGGCAGGCTAAGGCAATGTCCTGGTGGAGATCGGCGACGCCCAGTCGGCCGCAATCGATAAAGCCGGCGAATCGGCCGCCCGCCGCGATGATGTTGGGTAGACAGGCGTCGCCGTGAGCAACGACCAATCGCTCGTCTTTCGGCTTTAGCGATAGGACCTCGCCGAAGAGTTCACTCGCTGCCCTGCCTTCCCGCTCGTCGTCGAAATCGCTCTCGTCGACGAGGCCCGCCTCCATCCGCGCCCTTGCGGCAGCGATGCTCGTCTTCAGTCGACGGTCGAAAGGGCAGGCCGCCGGGTCGAGCTGATGCAGCCGGCGGAGGCCATCGGCGAGAATTGCTATGCGCTCGGCAGGCGGCAGCGGGGAAGAGGCAAGGTCGATACCCTCGACTGCTTGCAGCAAGAGCCAGCTCTGCCCTTCGTGATCCGCGCTGCCGAGAACCGTCGGACAAGGGATGCCCTGTCGGGCAAGCCATCGCAGGCGCGCCGCCTCGTCGTTCAGTTCCGAAAACCGTCCCGCCTTTTCATGTTTCAGGATCAGGCGAGGGCGATTGTCGGACTCGAGCAGCACCACGGTCGAGGCCGAGCGGCCAAGCGTATCCCGTTCGAAGCTGTAGCCTGACAACTGCAGACGGAAACCGGGTGGCAGATCGGTGTCTTGCACTTGCATCGCTTGGCTTAGCGCCTTGACCTTCTTCAGTGGCGAGAAACCTAGTATTCCCTCTCGAAGAAAATGCCGCCGGCGGCCGAGCCGTCGCCGGCCGCTTCGCCCTTCAGCTTCACGCCCCGGCCGACATCGAGATTGATGATTGCCTTGCTGGAGGCCGAATCGGAGCCTTGCTGCAATTCGAGATAGGTCCGGTCGTTGAGGTATTTGCCGGCGCGCAGTTGCGCGCCGCCGCTTTCGTCGGTCGTGATGTCCAGATCGTCGACGCCGAGCTTGTTGCGCAGGCCGTCGAGCAGCGAGGTGGAGCCGCCGCCGGCGAGCTGGCCGACCGCGGAGGCGAGCTGGGCGATCTGGAAGGCCGACAGGTTGTTGAGAGACCGGTTGAAGATCAACTGCGCCAGGATCTCGTCCTGCGGTAACGCCGGAGAGGAGGAGAAGGTTACCGTCGGATTGTTGGCAGGACCGGCGATGTTGACGGTGATCGTCGTCGAACCGGCGCTCGAGGTCGCGTCTAGGTCGAGCGTCGGGATGAGATCGCCGCCGAAGCCGATATGGCCTTCGGTGAAGGTCAGCCGCTTGCCGAGGATTTCGAGGCGCCCGCGCCGCATGTCGAAGTCGCCGGAAACGACCGGTTGAGCGGCCGTGCCGCGAATCGTCAGGTCGCCGCCAAGCTCGGCGTCGATGCCGCGGCCGCGCACGAAAAACTGTCCCGGCGAACGGACCGCGAGATCGAAGGCGATGACGCCGCGGGCCTCGACCCCTGCACCGGCCGAGGTGTCCCTGCGGAGGTCTCTTGCCATCCGCCGTACCTGGGGCGGGGCGTTCCTATGCTCGATGTCGATGGCCGAGAGCGAGGCCGGCAATCTTTCCGGAATGGTGATCGCCGCCCGGCGGATCGTCACCCGACCGCCCAGCACGGGCGTGGCGACGAGCTGACCTTTGAGCGTCAGGTCGCCGGCCAGATTTGCCGTAAACAATGTGCCGTCGACATAGGTGGCATTGTTGAGGCGAATCCTGAGATCCGCCGGGAAGCCGGACCCGGCGGCGATGCCGATCGTCCCGCTCGCCTCGATCGATCCGCCGGTCGCGAGATTGGCCGAGAGCCTCGAAATCCTCGCCTGACGTCCGTCGAGCGCGATATTGGCTGCAAGATTGTTCAGGGCGAGATTGCGCCGTACATCGACGAGCCGGCCGCCGCTGGTCGATACGGTACCGGTAATCTGCGGCGCCCGGGCCGACCCGGTGAGCGAGAGATCGACCCTGGCCGATCCGGTGAGTGTGAAGCCCTGTTCCGCCAAAGTATTGGCGAGGAGGCCGAAGGGCACGTCGCCGGCGAATTTCATCGACATCGGCACATTGCCGCCGATATCGACATGGCCGCCTCCCCGGAAGGAGAGATCGCCCGGACCCGATACCGTGACGTCGACGGTAACCCGGTTGTTGGCGTATCGGCCCTTCGCCGAGACCTCAAGCGCCGACACGCCGGCACCGCGCGCCGCCGCCACCGACGCGGCGTTCCATCTAAGATCGTAGTCGACGACCGGGGCAGCCGCGGTTCCACTCACTTCGACGGTACCGTTGATCGCGCCTTCGGCGCCGAGCGCCGGCGCGAAGGTGTTGATCAATGCGGCGGGCAGCGCGTTGAGCTTGGCCGAAATATCGAGCGAGGGGCCTGCGGTTCCGGTGACCGCGATTGCGCCTTTCGACGCTTGAATGGTCAGGTCGCCGAGACGCACGGCGCCGTTTTCGATGGCGACGACCGTCGGCTTGGCGAGCTTCAGCGGGAGCTTCCTCGGCGCCGCCGTGAAGGAGGCGAGGCGGATTTCCGTGCGGCCGCCTTGGCTCACCATGTCGCCCTTCGCCGCCAACGGGGCGCCGTCAAAGCGGCCATCGACCGCGAAGCCGGTCCGGCCGCCTTGCTGCTCGAAGGTGAGATTGACGTTGGAGACGCGATTTTGCCCCTGGGCGACGCTCTCCGCCCTGACGCTGCCTCGGATTGCCAGAGAGGCGATGTCGGCGATGCTAATGTCCGCGACCGGCCTGGCGATCGTCAGCGCGTCGCGTTTGATGCCGCTGCCGCTCGCCTTCAGCGTAACGGACGTGATCCCGTTTGCAGTGCGGACCGTCGCCGAGCCGGAAAGGTCGCCAGAGGCCCTCTGCCCGGCCAGCGCGGCGACCAGTCCGAGATCGGGCAGGTTGAAATCGATGGTGCCGTTCGGCTTGAGGTCCGCCGTCAGATCGAGCACGCCCGTCAGCCGGTTGTCGCCGACCTTCGCTTCGAGGGTGGGAATCGACGTGCGGCCGTCCTTGGAAACCACCTCCGCCCTGACGTCGATCGGCTGACCGTCGAGGCCGCCGCTCGCGGTGAGCTTCGCCTGCGGGCTGCCCGGGGTGACCGTTGCATCGGCCGTGATCGTGAGGTCCGTCAGCGAGCGGCCGGCAAGCATTGCGCCGCTGGAGGTCAGCTCTCCCTTGACGGCGAGAGCGTCCGGCGGACCGGAGATGTCGGCGTTGAAGGCAGCCTTTCCTTCCGCGTCGGCAAGCAGCTTGCCGAGCGCGGGCAGCGTGCCCTCGACATTGGCCGTCACCCGGCCTTCGGCGATGCCCGCCGAACCGCTGGCATTGACGGTCCCGGACCGGACCTCGAGAGTGCTCAGTCTGACGCTGCCGTCGCCGCCGGTCTTGATGTCGCCCGAGACGGTAACCGGCGTGTCGAACCTTGTTGCTAAGCCAGCCGGCAGCACGCGCGGTTCGGCCTGCAGCTCGAAGCTTGCCGTCGCGGTCTGCTCGGCGCGGGCGAGGCTGCCGGTGAGATTGCCGCGGAAGCCTGGGCTCTCGATCGCCGTCGGATCGAAACGGATCGCCGCTTCCGTGACAGTGACCGTGCCCTTCGCGGTCAGGTCCTGCGTGGCAATGCCGGCGGATCGCAGCGAGGACACGGATGCGCCGCTCCAGGCAAGATCGTATGCGACCACCGGCGCCTGCGTTTCTCCGTCGATATCGACAGTGCCGGCAACGGCGCCTTCCGCGCCGAGGGTCGGTGCCAGCGTATTGAGCAGCACGGCCGGCAGGCCGTTTATGCTCGCCGACAGGTCAAGCCGGTCGCCGGCGGTTCCAGAAACGGCTACTGTGCCCGTCGAAACCCGGATGGTCAGATCGTCGAGGCGAGCGATACCGTTTTCGACCGCGACCACCGTCGGCCCGGCGAGCTCGAGCGGCACGCGCCTGGGCGCGGCCGAGAAGGAGGCGAGGCGAACCTCGGTGCGGCCGGCATTGCTCGTCAGTTCGCCAGTCGCAGTCAGTGGCGCGCCGTCATAGAGGCTTTTCGCGGAAAAGTGGGTCTCTCCCGCCTGCTGGTCGAAAGCGACGTTGACATCCGATACGCGGTTTTCCCCTTGTGCGACGCTCTCCGCCCTGATCGCCCCGTTGATTGCGAGTTTCGCGATGTCCGCGATCGCGAGGTCGACCTCGGGCTTCGCGATTGCCAGCTCGCCACGGTGAATACTGCTGCCATTGGCTTTGATCACAGCCGACGTAACGCCGCTCACCGTCTGCAGCGTCGCCGAACCGGCAAGATCGCCAGAGGCCTGCTGACCGGCCATGGCAGCGATGAGGCCGAGGTCGGGCAGGGTGAAATCGATCTGTCCGTTAGGCTTGAAGTCAGTCGTCAGATCGAGCGTGCCCGTCAGGCGATTGTTGCCGATTTTCGCTTCGAGCGCCGGAATGGACGTGCGCCCATCTTCCGAGACCACGTCGGCGCGAACGTCGATCGCCTGCCCGTCGAGGGTGCCCGTGGCGGTGAGCCTTGCCTGCGGGTTGCCTGGTCTGACCGTCGCATCGGCGGTGACCGTCAGGTCCGTCAGTGAACGGCCGGCAAGGACGGCGCCGCCGGAGGTCAATTCCCCGTTGACGACGAGCGCGTCCAGCGGTCCGGAGATGCCGGCTTGGAAATCAACCTGGCCTTCCGCTTCGGCAAGCAGCTTGCCAAGATCCGGCATCGTGCCATTGACGTCGGCCGTCAGTTGCCCCTCGGCAAGTGTAGCCGAGCCCGTGGCGTCGAGGGTGCCAGATTTGACCTCGAGAGCGCTCAACTTCACGCTGCCATTGCCGCCGGTCTCGAGCTTGCCCGAGACCGCGACGGGCGTGTCGATTCTTGTTGCAAGCCCTCTTGGCAAGAGGCCGGGCTCGGCCTCAAATCTGAAATTCGCGGCGGCCGTCCCCTCAGCACGGGAGAGGCTGCCGGAGACGCTGCCGCGGAAGCCGGCGCTCGAGATCGCCGTCGGATCGAAGCGGATCTCAGTCTCCGTGACGGCGACCGTGCCCCGCGCCGTCAGATCCTGCGCGGCAATGCCGGCAGATCGCAGCGACGACACGGATGCGCCGCGCCAAGCGAGACCGTATTCGATCAGCGGCGCCGCGGCTTCTCCGTCGACGTCGATCGTACCGTCGACGATGCCTTCGGCGCCGAGGGCCGGCGCGAAATTGTTGAGCAGCACGGCCGGGAGGTCGTTCAGGCTCGCCGCGAGGTCAAGCGTATCGCCGGCCGTACCGGAGACGGCAACGGTGCCCGTCGAAGCTCGTATGGCCAGGCCTTCGAGACGAGCGACACCGTTTTCGATTGCGATAACCGCAGGCTCGGCCAGCTCGAGCGGCAGGCGTCTGGGCGCCGCGGAGGCGGAGACAAGGCGGAGTTCGGTGCGCCCGGCGTTGCTCGTCAGCTCGCCTGTTGCCGTGAGCGGCGCGCCATCATAGAGGCCATCGGCAGAAAAGTTCGTCCTTCCCGCCTGCTGGTCGAAAGCGAGTTTGACATCCGATATGCGGGTAGCCCCTTGCGAAAGGCTCTCGGCCCGGATTGCCCCCCGAACCGCCGGGTTGGCGACATCGGCTATGTCGACGTCGATCTCCGGTCTGGCAGCCGCCAGTGCCCCGCGCTGAATGCCGCCGCCATTGGCCTTGATCGCAACCGACGTGATCCCGTCAGCAGTCGTCTGCACCGTCGCAGTCCCGGCAAGATCACCCGATGCCTGCTCACCAGCCATGGCGGTGAGAAGCCCGAGCTCGGGCAGCCTGAAATTGATTCGGCCGTTCGGCCTGAAGTCGGCCGTCAGCTCGATCGCGCCGGTAAGGGTATTGCCGCCGATTTTTGCTTCGAGTGCGGGAACGGAGGTGCGGCCATCCTTCGAGACGACGTCGGCGCGCATGTCGATCGCCTGGCCGTTGAGCGTGCCGGTGGCGGTGAGCTTCGCTTCGGGGCTGTCGGGTGTCGCGGTCGCGTCGGCACCGATCTTGAGATCGCTCAATGTTCGTCCTGCCAGCGTCACGCTGCTCGAGCTGATATCCGCCTTGACGCCAAGCTTGTTGACAGGACCGGACGCGGTCGTATGGAAAGCCACGGCGCCCCTGGCTTCGTCCACCAACCTTCCAATTTCCGGGATTGTGCCTTGGATGTCGGCGGTGAGCGTCTCGCCTGAAAGGGCAAGCGAGCCGGAGGCTTGGACGGTCTCCGACTTGATGTCGAGACCGCTGAGCCGAACGGTGCCGTCCTCTTCCGTCGCGACATTGCCGGAGAGCTCGATTGTCTTGTCGAATTTATCCGCAAGCGGGGGCGGCAACACGTCCGGAACGGCGAAGAGCTTGAATGCCGCCTCGAGCGATGCGTCGGTGCGATCAAGATTGCCGGTGATCGAGCCGCCAATGCTGGCGCTCTCGATGGTCAGCGGATCGAAACGAATGTCGTCCGGCGCGACGGTCATCGTGCCGTCGAGCTTCATCGGAGCTCGTATTGCCCGCTGAAGGTCGGCGCTCGCAAACCGGGTATCTCCTATGTCCACGGTGGTCTTCAGTGGTCCGGACCGCGTTTCCAGATTGAAGGCGTCGCTTTGCGCCGAGAGCCGAATGGCGGTGAGGTTCCCCTGCGGCAGTGAAACCGAGGGTACGTCGGCGGCTATGTCGACAATCGCCGACTGCCCGTCGCCGATGAGCGACAGGTTCGCTGCGTTGATGCGTGCCTGTAGTTCGCCGTTCTTCAGCGGCCAGCGGAAATCGAAGGGCCCGCTCGTGCCGGTGACGCTTGCCTGAAGGTTGTTTTCGCCACGACTGTCGACGGTTCCCGAGGCGTTCAGGGTCAGGGCACCGGTCGAAAGCTTGCCGGCGTCGATCCGGATCCTGCTCTTGCCGTCGAAGGCGGCGGTGAGATCGATGCTGGTCGTTCCCTCGAAAAGCGGCTTGAAAGCGGCCGGCATCAGGGCTGCAAGGGCGCCGCCGCCAGAAACGGCGAGATTGTGCATGCCGTCCTGCGCCAATACATGCCGTCCATCGAGCCTCAGGATCTCGCCGCCGTCGAGCGAGGCCGTGCCCGACCCCGTCCAGTCGGAAAGCGGGCCATCACCCGATAGCGTTATGTTCACTGCGGGCTCGCCGGGCAGGCGCATGAGCTTCGCCAGAAGTCCGCCCGTCGGTTCAGAGACTTGCGCGTCGAGTTTCAACTGGTTGCCGGCCGGATTGAAGACGAGGTCGGCGACGGCCCGCGCGTCCGGCCGATCGCGTTCGGCGGCGTCAACCGCGAGCGCAATGCTGGAATTCGTGGCGTTGACTTTACCCTTCGCTGTCAGAAAGTGATCCTGCCCGGCGATCTGTTTGCCGATCATGATCTCACTGACATCGAAGGCATCGATCTTGAGGTCGACCGGGAGCGCTAAGGTCGAGCGCACTTCCTTAGTCTCTGTCGAGGGAATTGGCAGCCGCTCCAGACGGACCGAACCTGCCGAAACCTTGCTGGCGTCGAAGCGCAGCGAAAGGAGCTCCGCCGGCGACCAATCCACCGAAAGGTCGCGGACCTCCGCATAAATTCCTTCGCCGTCGAAGAGAGTGACGGTTCCGGCGGTGAAGTCGCCGGTCAGCAGGGGCCCCGGATCCTGGATGCGGACGATCTGATCGGGAGTCCCGGCATATTTCTCGATAGCCCAGGCGACGACACGCGCTCCGGGCACGGTGAAGCCGAGGAACGCGACAAGCAAGAGCAGCGCGACCAGCACGGTGCCGAGAACGGCGAAGAAATAGCGCAGCGCGGATCGAAGAGTGCCGATGACCTGATTCATGTCCTATCCATAGACCATGTTGCGCCGCTCTGGAATCGTCAGGACGGAAACGCATCACCCCGTGGGGCCGGCTTCATCTATTCTACCACGGCGTCGCGACCTTGATCAGAAGGACTGCCCGATGCCGGCATAGATGCCGTAGTCGGTGCCTCCCGGGTATTTGTTGAGCGGCACGGCGAAGTCGAGCCGAATCGGTCCAAAGGGCGTTGCATAGCGCAGGCCGATGCCGGCACCGGCGCGGATATCCGAGAAATCGGGTGTCGTGCTCTCCGAAACGCTGCCGGCGTCGATGAAGGGCACGATGCCGATCGTGTCGGTAACCGCGATGCGGGCCTCGAGCGTGCCGTTCACATAGGAACGGCCGCCCGTCAGCTCGTTGTCGGCGTTGCGTGGGCTTATTTCCTGGAAGGAATAACCGCGAACCGTTCCGCCGCCGCCGAGAAAGAAGCGCCTCGTCGCCGGTATGTCGGAAAGCTCGTCGCCGCCGACGAGAACACCGGCGCCGAGCTTCCCGGCCAGTACGAAACGGTTCTCTTCTCCCGGCGAGTAGTAGGCCGATACGGAGGCCTCGAACGAACTGAAGAAGGTCTGCCCCTCGATTTCGTAGCTCGGCTTGGCGTTGATCAGCGCCCGGTAGCCCTCCGTCGCATTCAGCTTGTCGTCGCGTGTGTCGCGGACATATTCGAACGGGAGGGCGGCGGTGACATAGGAGTTCGAGCCGAAGGCATCATCGATATCCGCCCAGCCGAGTTCCACGCCGGCCGAAATCGTGTCCGTCGGCGAAAGCTCGAAGCTCGCGCCCGCCGCCGCGGTAATGGTCTTGGCACTATAAGCGTCCGGATCGAGGAGGCTTGCCTTGACGCTGGCGGTGAAGGTCGACGCCGGTCCGAAGGCCCCGGGTTTCGCGAACAGGATGCCGGCCGAATAGTCGAGGCTGCCGACGTCCGTGGTCTCGCCGATGCGGTCGACCGAACCTTCGATCCGGAGCGACTCGGCGCGGCCGAAGAGATTGCGGTGGCCCCAATAGCCCTGCACGCCGAGACCTTCGGTCGTCGAGACCTGGCCGCCGAAGCCGAAATAGCGGTGCTTGCCTTCGGACACGTGGATATTCATCGGGAGGGTGCCGTCGGGGGCGAGCGTGTCGGCTTCGTTGATGGTGACGCTCGAAAAGACGTTCAACTGACGCAGGCGCTCGGCAGCCTTGCGGATGTTTTCCGGCGAATAGCGGCGGCCGTGGTTGAGACGGGAATAGTCCCGGACGAAATCGGGATCCACAGTCCTGGTGCCCGTGACGGTAAGGTCGCCGACGGGTGCGACCGGCCCCGCGTCGGCGCTGATCGTGACGTCGACAGTGGAGGTGGCGTGGTCGGCGACGACGCTGCGCTCCGTGAGTTTCGCCAGCGGCCGGCTTTGCTCTTTCAGGTCGTTCACGATCCGCTCGCCCGCCCTGATGATCAGCGTCGAATCGGCACGGGCGCCGCGCCTGAGTTCGTAAGTCGCCGGGTCGAGGCCGGCGGCGTCGCCTTCGAACCTCACCGAATCGAGCGTGAATACCGGCCCCGGCGTGACGCGGACAGTGACAGGAACGGCCTGGCCGTCCGGGAAGGATGGATCGGGCGGCAGGCTATCGATATCCTGCCCGTTGATGAGGATGCTGATCGAGCCGCCGTAGCGCGCTCTTTCATAGAGGACCGCGAGAAGGCGGTCGCGGTCGTCGCGCGCCTTGATGGCCAGCCCGAGATCGCCGGAAACAGGCTCCTCCTGATCCTGAAAGAGCTGCGACCCGTTTTCGAGCGCCTCGCGAAGCTCCTCGTCGTCGGTGCCCGCGTCGAAGGTGAGCGCATAGCGGACCGGATCAATGACCTGCACTTCCTCCTCGGGACCTTCGAAGAAGCGCATGCCGAAGATCCTGATCGCATGCGCATTACCCGCAGCAATCGGACCGAGCGCCGTCGAGGCCGCAAGGGCAAATACCGTCGCAGCCTTCCAATGCGCGATACTCCATCGTGGTGGAGACATTCCTCCCCGCATCCCGTTCCAGGCGACTCTTTACTTACTGCCTGCATATGCGGCATCGGCCACCATAGCAGGGCATGGTTTTCCATGTGTTAACGGTGAAGGCCCATCTGTTCCACCCTGGAAAGCGAGATTCGGCGACGTTTTTCGGCAAAAAGGACTCGTTATGTTGTGTGACAGGCACAAGAGCCGATGCCGTTCGGCGGCTTGCGAGACCGCAGCGAACCTATCAAGAGGCCTTTGAATGAGGCAAAAGGTCAGGGAAGAGCCAGCTCTTGAGTGGCGTCGGATCGAGCGACTTTCGGATTGCTGGCACCGGCGATTTCGAGGGAACCGATGATCGCCGCCAGGACCGGCACGAAAATGCAAAGCCGCAGCAGCAGCCGGCGCATTTCCAAGGGATCGAAGTTTTGCCATTTTTCATGGCCGCGGGCAAAAGCCTGCTTTGCCAGTGCGACATCAACAATATTCATGACCGTCACTCCGTATCTGTAACGACGGTCTTTGGTCGAACACGGCTGACCAAGTTCGACAGGCGGCACGAAAACTCCAAAAAAATTCTCACCGCCTGTCGAAATGTGCTTCTTCTGTTCGTCAACCGGGCATCGAAACACGGGAGCACTCATCATGAAGTATCTCTGTCTGGTCTGGTGCGAGGAAGGGAAGTTCGAGGCATTGTCCAATGAGGAGAGGGAACAACTCGATCGCGACTCCATGGGTTATGACCAGGAACTGGCCAGAAGCGGACATATGATTGCTACGGAAGCGCTGCAGTCGCCCGCGAACTCCGTTGTCGTACGCGTGCGCCACTCGGAGATTTCCGTGACGGACGGCCCCTTCGCCGAAGCCAAGGAACAGCTCGCCGGCTTCATCCTGATCGAAGCGAGGGATTTGAACGAGGCGATCCGCGTTGCGGCTGGGATTCCGCTCGCAAAGCTCGGCAGCATAGAGGTGCGGCCGGTTCACAATTTCGGTTGAGGCTCAAGGAGGAACCTATGCATTATCTCTGCCAATTCTGGTTTGAAACGGGCGGAAAGGAACTATCGAAGGAAGAAGGGGAAAAGCTCACGGAAGAGTGCCGCAGCTATGACGAAGGCCTCACCAAAAGCGGCCATCTGCTGCTCGCTCAGGCCCTTCGGCCTCCGGCAACTGCAAAGACAGTCCGCATGAGCGACGGAAAAATTTCGGTCACCGACGGGCCCTTCGCCGAGATCAAGGAACACCTCGGCGGTATCATCCTCATCGAAGCCGAGAACATGGACGAGGCGCTTCGCATCGCAAGTCGTTCGCCGCTAGCCAGGATCGCCGCCATAGAAGTGCGCCCGGCCTATTCGATCAACGAGCCGTGATATCGCGTGGCATCGGAGGTGGAAGGCATGCCGACACGGCTGAGGTGACGTCTTGCAGAAGCTGATCGACGACATCTACCGCTCTCATTCGCGCAGGGTTCTTGCAACGCTCATCCGCCTGCTCGGCGATTTCGACCGGGCGGAGGAGGCGCTGCACGAGGCCTTCGCCGAAGCGGCGCGGAAGTGGCCAAAGAACGGGGTTCCGGAGAACCCAATGGCCTGGCTGGTGTCGACGGGACGCTTCCGTACCATCGACCAGCTGAGAAGGCGGTCGCGCTTCGACGCGTCGCTGAAGGATATCGAAGACAGCCTCTACCCGGCCAAAGAAGCGGAGATCGGCGATATGGATCTCATAGAAGACGATGTGCTCCGCCTGATCTTTACCTGCTGCCATCCCCTCATTCCGGCGGATGCGCAGATCGCCATGTCACTCAGGGAAATATGCGGGCTGACGACAGAGGAGATCGCGCACGCTTTCCTTATTCCTCCGCCGACAGTCGCGCAGCGGATCGTGCGCGCCAAGAACCGCATCCGCTCTGCCGGAATTCCCTACGAGGTGCCGGACAAGGACCAGTTGCCGGATCGCCTGCAGCGGGTACTACACGTGATCTATCTGGTCTTCAACGAGGGGTACTCGGCTTCCTCGGGAACGGATATCGTCAGGGCGGATTTGACGGCGGAGGCCATTCGGCTCTGCCGCACACTGCTTGCCCTTCTGCCGGACCCCGAGGCTTCAGGGCTGCTTGCGTTGATGCTGCTGCAGGACTCGCGGCGCGCGGCGAGGCGGAGCGCTACGGGCGAGATCATCTTGCTTGCCGATCAGGACCGCGCGCTGTGGGACCGTGAGATGATAAGGGAGGGGCTGGCTCTGATCGATGCGGCGACCGAGGGTGGGGCGGTCGGCTACTATGGCCTGCAGGCGGCAATCGCCGCCGAACATGCGCGGAAGCGCAAGGCGGATGAAACCGATTGGCACCGCATCGTCCGGCTTTACGACCTGCTTCTTGGCGCCCGCCCCTCGCCCATTATCGAACTGAACAGGGCGGTGGCCGTTGCCATGTGCGAGGGACCTGCGGCCGGGCTTGCGATCGTAGACGCGATCCCCTCCAGGGGAGAGCTGCGGGATTATCATCTGGCGCACGCGGCCCGCGCCGATTTCCTGCGCCAGCTCAAGCGTTTCCCCGATGCTCGCCTCGCCTATGAAAACGCCCTCGGACTTTGCCGCCAGGAACCGGAAAAGGCATTTATCCGCAAGAGGATCGCCGAGCTTCCCGAGTGACACGCAGCCTACTGCATGTTTCCTTAAATGGTAGCCGATTTAAGGACAAAAACATGCAGCATTCAAAGTGCTACAGCGTCCTTTGTGCGTCTGAAAAGACGCACGGCGCTGTAGAAAGCGCGGCGGCAGCCGCCGAATACCATAAAAAAGCCCCGGATAGCTCCGGGGCCGATGTTCGCGAACTGCCGCAGCAATCAGCAGGCGTCGATGTAGCGACGGCCGTAGCGATCGCGGTAGTAGCACTGGCCCGGCTGCTCGGTGGCACGGCCGATCAGCGCGCCGGAAACACCACCGATGGCCCCGCCGATGGCCGCGCCGCGCACGTCGTTCGTGATGGCGCCGCCGATGATCGCGCCCGATGCAGCGCCGATGCCGGCACCCTTTTCCGTCTGCGTGCAGCTTGCGACCGACAAGGCGACCAGCACAAGTGCGATGGCTTTCTTCATATTGTCCTCTCCGATTTCAACGGATTCAGCTTGTCGCCTCGTCCGTCTTTAGGGTGAATGGAAGGGCGACGCGACCGTCGCTCTCCACTTGAACTTGCAATCCGGAAGATACCCCGCCGCCGTGTAAAGTCCACGGGGGGGCAAATCATTCCCGCCGCAAGATAATGCGATCTTTCCTGAACAGAAGATGAAGGCGCTGTCGCCGCTGTTACAGACGGCCCTGGATTTTTTTGCCATTCGGCAGCCGAGACGGTTGCGACATTCGGAAAAAAAACAAATGATACAACGTCGCCGATCGGTCCGGGAGGAGCGGACCGCTGGCAGAGGGCATTGATATCAGTGACGCGTACTTCCAGTCGCGTGAACATATCACCCGACTTGAAGCCGCGCTCGAAATGGCACTGACCGACCCCGGAGGAGCGAAATGGCGAAAATAACAATGACGGTCAACGGCCGCCAGGTGAGCGGCCTGTGCGATGACCGCACGCTGCTGGTGCACTTTATCCGCGAAAATCTTGGCCTGACTGGGACGCATGTCGGCTGCGACACGACCCAGTGCGGCGCCTGTGTCGTCGATATGGACGGACAGTCGGTGAAAAGCTGTTCCATCCTCGCCGTCCAGGCGGCAGGGTCGTCGATCACGACCATCGAGGGGCTTTCGGCCAACGGCGAGCTTCACCCGGTCCAGGCGGCCTTCAAGGCCCATCATGGGCTGCAATGCGGCTTCTGCACCCCCGGCATGGTGATGACCGCGGTCGACATGATCCGCCGTCACGGCAGCAATCTCGACGAGGCGACCGTGCGCGCCGAGCTCGAGGGCAATATCTGCCGCTGCACCGGGTATCACAACATCGTCCAGGCGATTCTGGCCGCCGCGGCCGAGATGGGCGGCGCCCGCCACGCGGCGGAGTGACGGAAGCCGGATTCTACTGCATGTTTCCTTAAATCGTACCCGATTTAAGGATAAAAACATGCAGCAATTCAAAGTGCTACAGCGACCTTTGCGCGTCTGATAAGACGCGCGGTGCTGTAAGGCGAGAGCGGGATCGGGGCGGAAAACCGCGAACACTTTTCCTCATCCAGCTCGAACGCGAATTCATCGCAGGGTTTCGCTGAATGTCTCGGGAGGAGATAAGCAATGAGCGTTGACGGAATCGGCGCGCGGGTGGCGCGCAAGGAAGACAGGCGCTTCCTGACCGGCAAGGGGCGCTACACGGACGATATGAGCGTGCCGGGCATGAAATTCGCGGTCTTCGTGCGCAGTCCGCACGCGCATGCGACCATCAAAAGCATCGATGCGACGGCTGCGAAGAGCATGCCAGGCGTCATCGACGTGCTCGACGGCAAGCAATTGCAGGCCGACGGCATCGGCAATCTCATCTGCGGCTGGATGATCCATTCGAAGGACGGCTCGCCGATGAAGATGGGCGCCTGGCGACCGCTCGCCGACAAGACGGTACGCTATGTGGGCGATGCGGTGGCGATCGTCGTCGCCGACAGTGTTGCCGAAGCGCGGGACGCCGCGGAAGCGGTGGCGGTCGACTACGAGCCCTTGCCGGTGGTCACCGATCCGGTGGAGGCGCTTGGCGAGGGCCAGCCGCAGATCCACCCCGAGGCGCCGAAAAACCTGATCTTCGACTGGGAACTCGGCGATGCGGCAGCGGTCGACCGGGCGATCGCCGCGGCGGCGCATGTGACGGAGATGAAGATCGTCAATAACCGCCTGTCGCCGAACGCCATGGAACCGCGCGCCGCGCTCGGGATCTACGATGCCGGCGACGATCACTATACCTGCTACACCACGAGCCAGAATCCGCATCTGGCGCGGCTGGTGATGAGCGCCTTCTACAATGTCGCGCCGGAGAACAAACTGCGGGTGATCGCCCCGGATGTCGGCGGCGGCTTCGGCTCCAAGATCTACATCTATCCGGAGGAGATCGTCTGTCTCTGGGCGTCGAAACGCACCGGCGTGCCGGTGAAATGGACCGCAGACCGCACCGAAGCCTTCCTGACCGATGCGCATGGCCGCGATCATGTATCGACGGTCAAGATGGCCTTCGACGGCAACAACCGGATCACCGCGCTGAAGGTCGACACCATCGCCAATCTCGGCGCCTATATGTCGCTCTTCTCCTCCTGCGTGCCGACCTATCTCTATGCGACGCTTCTGTCGGGGCAGTACGCGATCCCGGCGATCCACGCCAATGTCCGCACCGTCTACACCAACACCGCTCCGGTCGATGCCTATCGCGGCGCCGGGCGTCCCGAGGCGACCTATCTCCTGGAGCGGACAATGGAGACGGCGGCGCGCGAACTTGGCCTTCCGCCGGGCGAACTAAGGCGCATCAATTTCATCCGCACCTTCCCGCATCAGACGCCGGTGATCATGAACTATGACGCCGGCGACTATGAAGCCTCCTTGAACGCGGCGATGGAGGCCGCCGACTGGAACGGCTTTGCGGCGCGCAGGGCCGAGGCGGAGCGGCGCGGGATGAAGCGCGGCATCGGCATGAGTTGCTATATCGAGGCCTGCGGGCTTGCGCCTTCCGCCGCGGTCGGTTCGCTAGGCGCCGGCGTGGGCCTCTGGGAATCGGCCGAGGTCAGGGTCAATGCGGTCGGCACGATCGAGGTGATGACCGGATCGCATAGCCATGGCCAGGGGCATGAAACCACCTTCGCCCAGCTCGTCGCGGAGCGCTTCGGCGTGCCGATCGACAGTGTCAACATCGTCCATGGCGACACGGACAAGGTGCAGATGGGCATGGGTACCTATGGTTCACGCTCCGGCGCCGTCGGCATGTCGGCGGTCGCCAAGGCGCTCGACAAGGTCGAAGCCAAGGCCAAGAAGGTGGCGGCCCACCTGATGGAGGCCGACGAGCGCGACGTCGTCATCGAAGACGGCGCGCTCAAGGTCGCCGGCACCGACAAGTCGGTCCCCTGGTCGCAGGTGGCGCTCGCCTCCTATACGGCACACAATCTGCCTTCCGGCATGGAACCGGGGCTGAAGGAAAGCGCCTTCTACGATCCGAGCAACTTCACCTTCCCGGCCGGCTGCCACATCTGCGAAGTGGAGGTCGATCCGGAAACCGGCCAGACGAAGATCGTGCAGTTCGTGGCGGCCGACGATTTCGGCAACATCATCAACCCGATGATCGTCGAGGGCCAGGTGCATGGCGGCTTGGCGCAGGGCATTGGCCAGGCGCTGCTCGAGGGGGTCCATTATGATGACAGCGGTCAACTCCTGACGGCGAGCTACATGGATTACGCCATGCCGCGCGCCGACGACCTGCCGTCCTTCAAGGTGACGACTTCGAACACGCCCTGTCCGGGCAATCCACTCGGCGTCAAGGGTTGCGGCGAGGCGGGAGCGATCGGTTCGCCGCCGGCGCTGATCAATGCGGTCACCGACGCGATCGGCAACAACGAGATCACCATGCCCGCGACGCCGCAGAAGGTCTGGGCCGCGGCGCAGGCCGCCCATTGATCGGGAGGACGAGAGATGTACGACACCAACTATCATAGGGCCTCGTCGATCGACGAGGCGGTGAACATCATGGCGGCGGCCGCGGAAGGCAAATATCTCTCCGGCGGCATGACGCTCATTCCCACCATGAAGCAGCGGCTGGCCGCGCCGAGTGATCTCGTAGATCTCAGGCACATCGCGGAGATGAAGGGCATCGCGGTCGATGGCCGCTCGGTCAGGATCGGTGCTGCGAGCACGCATGAGGAGGTCGCCACCTCCGCCGCGCTCGCGGCCGTCTGTCCGGCCATTTGCAGGCTCGCCGCTCATATCGGCGACCCGCATGTGCGCCACATGGGCACGATCGGCGGCTCCATCGCCAACAACGATCCGGCGGCCGACTATCCGGCGGCGATGCTCGCGCTCGACGCGGTGATCGTCACCGACCGGCGCGAGATCAGCGCCGGCGACTTCTTCACCGGCCTCTTCGAAACGGCGCTCGAGGATGGCGAGATCATCACCGCCGTCCGTTTCGAGGCGCCGGCAAGGGCGGCCTACCAGAAGTTTCCCAACCCTGCCTCGCGCTACGCGATGACCGGTGTTTTCGTCGTCCGCCGCGATGATGGGGGTGTTCGCGTCGCCGTGACCGGGGCCGGCTCGGACGGCGTCTTCCGCCACCCGGGCCTTGAGGCGGCGCTTGCCGCCAATTGGTCGCCGGACGCCGTCGCAAACGTCATGGTCGATGCTACCGATCTGCTTTCCGATCTGCATGCGAGTGCTGCCTATCGCGCCAATCTCGTCAAGGTCATGACGAAACGCGCGGTGGCCGCGGCCTGAATGGGCTACTTAAGTATTGAAAAAGGGCGGTCGCGGCCGCCCTTTTTCACAATTGCTTGACTTCGATCAAAGTTGAAGGGATTGAGTTGCACTAGCTGTTTTGGAATAGTTCAAAAGTAAGGGGCCTTTTGCCGCAGGCGTCGAGGCCTTTCCGGGGTTGACCCTCGGATCGCTTTGAAGGAACAAAGCGGCAGGCACTGGAGTTGATGATGGATTTCGAGAGTTTCTTCAAGAACGAGCTGGACGGGCTGCATCAGGAAGGCCGCTACCGGGTTTTCGCCGAGCTCGCCCGTCACCGCGGTGATTTCCCGAAGGCGACGCGCTACACCACTGAAGGCACCCAGGAAGTCACCGTCTGGTGCTCGAACGACTATCTCGGAATGGGCCAGTCTCCGATCGTCACCGAAGCGATGAAGCGGGCGATCGACGAATGCGGCGCCGGTGCCGGCGGAACCCGCAACATCTCCGGCACCAATCACTACCACGTTCTGCTCGAGCGCGAGCTTGCCGACCTGCACGGCAAGGAATCGGCGCTTCTGTTCACCTCGGGCTATGTCTCCAACTGGGCCGCGCTCGGAACGCTCTGTTCGAAGATTCCCGGCGTCATCGTCTTCTCGGATGCCGGGAATCACGCTTCGATGATCGAGGGCATCCGTCATTCGAAATGCGAGCGTGTCATCTTCAAGCATAATTCGGTGGCCGACTTGGAGGCGAAGCTTGCGGCTGCCGATCCACGAGCGCCGAAAATCATCGCCTTCGAGTCCGTCTATTCGATGGATGGCGATATCGCGCCCATCAAGGAGTTCTGCGATCTCGCCGACAAGTACGGTGCGATGACCTATCTCGACGAGGTGCATGCTGTCGGCATGTACGGCCCGCGCGGCGGCGGCATTGCCGAGCGCGAAGGGCTGATGCACCGCCTCACGGTGATCGAAGGTACGCTCGGCAAGGCCTTCGGTGTCATGGGCGGCTATATCACCGGTTCGGCGGCGCTTTGCGACTTCATCCGCTCCTTCGCCTCGGGTTTCATCTTCACGACCGCGCTGCCGCCGGCGCTCGCCGCCGGTGCGCTCGCTTCGATCCGGCACCTGAAGGAAAGCCAGATCGAACGCTTCGCGCACCAAGAGCGGGTGCGGCGGCTGCGTTCGCTGCTCGACCAGCGCGGCATTCCGCACATGGTCAATCCGAGCCATATCGTGCCGGTGATGGTCGGTGACGCGGCCAAGTGCAAGTGGATTTCCGACCTTCTGCTCGACAATTTCGGCGTCTATGTCCAACCGATCAATTATCCGACGGTGCCGAAGAAGACCGAGCGCCTGCGCATCACGCCGACGCCGATGCATTCGGATGCCGACATCGACCACCTGGTCGGCGCGCTGCATTCGCTCTGGTCGCGCTGCGCGCTGGCGAGAGCGGTGGCGTAAGTTTCGGCCGACCGATGCTCTGCTAGATCAGCCCGGCGGCCGCCCGCCGGGCTTTTTCGTCCGCCGCAAACACGTCGTCCATGCTGGCGGCCGCGGGCAGGTCGGCGAGCCTGTCCATCACCTTTTCGACGATTTCCGCCATCGCCAGGAAGCCGACTCGGCCCTTGATGAAGGCCTCGAGCGCTGTCTCCTTGGCGCCGTTCAACACCGCACCCTGGACGCCGCCGGCTTCCATTGCGCGGCGCGCGAGTTTCAGTGCCGGGAAGCGGAGTTCGTCCGGCGCTTCGAAATCGAGCCGCGCAAGCTTGGCGAAGTCGAGCCGCTCGATCGGCAGCTCGCAACGCTTCGGATAGAAAAGCGCATAGCCGATCGCCGTACGCATATCGGGGCAGCCGAGCTGGGCGAGCACCGAGCCGTCGGTGTAGCCGACCATCGAATGGATCACCGATTGCGGATGGACGATTACCTCGATCTGGCCGGGCTCGAGGCCGAAGAGATGCCGCGCCTCGATCATCTCCAGCGCCTTGTTGAACATCGAGGCACTGTCGATCGAGATTTTTAGGCCCATCGACCAGTTGGGATGGGCGCGGGCGATGTCGGCCGTCACGTGCCGCATCTCGTCCAGCGATTTGGTGCGGAACGGGCCGCCCGAAGCCGTCAGGATGATCCGCTCGACCGCATGGCGCTGATCGTTTTCCAGCACCTGGAAGATCGCGTTATGCTCGCTGTCGACGGGAAGCAACCGGCCGCCGCCTCGTTTGACAGTCTCGAGGAAGAGGCTGCCGGCAGAGACGAGGCATTCCTTGTTGGCAAGCGCTATATCGGCGCCGCGGCGGGCGGCCGCAAGTGTGGGGCCGAGCCCCGCATTGCCGACGATCGCCGCCATCACCCAACCGGCATCCCGTTCTGCTGCCTCGATCAAGCCGCTTCTGCCGGCGGCCACCTCGATGCCGCTGCCGCCGAGTGCATCCTTGAGTTCGCCGTAGCGATGTTCGTCGGCGGTCACCGCGAGCTTCGCGCCGATGCGGCGCGCCTGCTCGGCGAGCAACGGGATGTTGCCGTTTCCCGTCAGAGCGGCGATTTCGAATCGGTCGCGCCCGCCGAGCCGCTCGATGACGTCGAGCGTATTGGTCCCGATCGACCCGGTGGAACCCAGTATCGTCAGGCGGCGCTTGCCTTCGTCGCCGGATGCCATTGCCAAATCCCGTATTTTTTCTCGTTTGAACGATTTAGATAGGCTCTACAGCCGAAAGCCGCGCGCAACAAGCGCGGAATGGCCATCTTTCCATCGCATGTTTCACCGTTGTTGAATGACGACCGTGCGGGTGTTTTCCTCTCGCCTTGGGACATCGTCACTTATTAGCATCGGCATTGGCGGCGGAACCCGCCGATTAGTTCAGGAGTTGCGATGCTCAAGGCTCTGATTGCCGCTTCCTGCGCCTGCGTGCTGGTCGAGCTCGCCTCGATGCAGACGGTCGCCGCGGAAAAGGTGCCGGAGGAGCTCGTCGGCACATGGCTCGCCGAAGACATTGGCGGCAGGGGGGTGATCGACGATCTCCAGACGACGCTCGAGATCCGCGAGGACGGTGCCTATGGCGGCATGGCCGGCTGCAACAATTTCACCGGAACGTTCAGCCTCTCGGATGCGACGATTTCCTTCGGGTCCGCGGCGGCGACGCGCAAGATGTGCGCGCCGGCGATCATGGATCAGGAGCAGAAATTCCTTAATGCGCTGGGCGCCGAACTGGGCTGGAAGATCGAAGGCGGGAAGCTGACGCTCGTAAGATCGAACGGCACGCCGGTCATGCGCCTCGCCTCCATGAAATATCCGAGCGCGGGTGCCGAAGTAATGCTGCGTATCCCCGATGCCAGTGCTGTCGATCGGAAAACGGTCCGATACGACTGCGGCGGCGAGACGGTCGAAGCCGAATATATCAATGCCGGCCCGGTATCACTGGTCACCTTCGCGATCGGCGGCACCTACATCGTCGCCTCGAGCGTCATCTCCGGATCGGGCGCCAGATATGCCGGCGGCCGCTATATCTGGTGGGCCAAGGGCGAGGAGGCGACGCTCTTTGATGTGACGAAGGGCGAGGAGGATCCGGGCGTCGTGTGCGAGAGGAAAGATTAGTCCGGCAGGAAAATGGTGATCCCGACGCGATTCGAACGCGTGACCCTCAGATTAGGAATCTGATGCTCTATCCTGCTGAGCTACGGGACCACTCGGAATAGACCCATACAAAAGCGAGGCTCTTTCGCCAAGTGTTTTTCCGTTGACGCGGCCAATTTGCGGGCGCTTCAAGGTCGGGGACTAGCATCATCGATGTCGGGAATGCTAAGCAGGGCCGGGCGTCGCCGGAGGAGGCGTCGCCGCTGTCCTCGTAAACGGCACCCATCCTAAAGACCTGATCCACACATGTTCATCGGAATTGACTGGGGCGGCACGAAAATGGAGGTCATCGCGCTCGATCGCGATGGCGAGACGCGTGCCCGGCATCGCGTTCCAACGCCGACCAGCGGCTATGACGATTGCATCCGCGCCGTGGTCGATCTCGTGGCCTCGGCCGAACGGACGGCCGGCGAGCGGGGCTCAATCGGCATCGGCATTCCCGGCAGCCCCAATCCGCGCACGGGAATCGTGCGCAATTCCAATGCGGTGCTGATCAACGGCAGGCCGCTCGGCCGCGACCTGGAGGCGGCGCTCGGGCGCGAGGTGCGCCTTGCCAATGACGCCAATTGCCTCGCGGTCTCCGAAGCGGTCGACGGGGCCGGCAGGGATGCGCGCGTCGTCTTCGGAGTGATCGTCGGAACCGGCCACGGCGGCGGGCTTGCGATCGACAAGAAGGTTCATGCCGGCTACCAGGGCGTCGCCGCCGAGATCGGCCATTATCCGCTGCCCTGGATGACGAAGGACGAGTATCCGGGCCACAAATGCTGGTGCGGCAAGCTCGGCTGCCTCGACATGTATGCCTGCGGCACGGGGCTCGAACTCGACTACCTGACGACGACGGGCACGAACCGCCGCGGGCGGGATATCATCGAAGCGAAGCGTGCGGGCGATCCGATCGCTACCGGCGTTTACGAGCGGTTCGTCGACCGGCTGGCACGGAGCCTGGCGCTGCTCACCAATGTGGTCGACCCGGACGTTTTCGTGCTTGGCGGCGGCATGTCCAATGTCGACGAGATCTACTGCGAATTGCCGGCGCTCATCACGAAATACCTGTTCGGCGACAGTTTCGAGACACCAATTCGCAAGGCGGTGCATGGCGACAGTTCCGGCGTGCGCGGCGCCGCCTGGCTTTGGAAGGAATAGAAGAATAGCCAGAGCCGGGGAATTTTCCGCCGCCATCTCGCGTCTCATTCGTCCGATTCAATCACCACAAGCGGAGGCATCATGAATATCGACAATGATCTGCGACGGATCGCGCTGCAGGAGCAGCAATTGCAATTCGAGCAGTTCGATCTCGACATGGCCTGGAAGCTCGGCTCGACGCTCCGGCGCATGGCCGCCGAGCGCAAGCTCGGCGTCGTCATCGACATCACGCTTTTCTCCATGCAGGTCTTCTATGCGGCGCTCGATGGCGCGACCCCGGACAATCCGAACTGGGTGCGGCGCAAGCGCAACACGGTCTTCCGCCTGTTCAGGAGCAGCTACGCGACGGGCCTCAATCTCGCACGCCAGCAGACGAACCTGCAGGCGAAGCTCGGCCTGCCGGACGCCGAATTTGCCGCCCATGGGGGCAGCTTTCCGATCGTCGTGAAGGGGACAGGCTGCATCGGCGCCGTCACCGTTTCCGGATTGCCGCAGCGTGACGACCATAACCTCGTCGTCGAAGCGCTCGCCGAGGTCCTCGGCGCCGATCATGATGCGCTGAAGCTCGAGAATTGATGGAAAGCAGACAGGGCATGAATATCGATCTGCAGGCACGCGAGCTCGCCGGCTGGCTCGTCGATGCGGCCCTGCCGCTCTGGTGGAAAAAGGGCTTCGATTCGGAAAGCGGCGGCTTCGTCGAGACGATCGACATGAAGAGCGATCCGACGCGGGCAAACCGCCGCTCGCGCGTGCAGCCGCGACAGGTCTATTGTTTCGCAGAAGCCGGTCGGCGCGGCTGGGGCGGGGACTGGCGGACGGTCGCCGAAGGAGGACTTGCCTATTTCGATCGCGTCTACCGGCAGCCGAGCGGCTTCTACGGGGCTCTAGCCGATGCCGGCGGCCAGATCATCGATCCCTCTTTCGACCTCTATAACCAGGCCTTCGCGCTCCTTGCCTTTGCCTATCTCGCCGAGGTCCTTCCCGAGCGCAAGGCCGAGATGATTGGGCGCAGCGACGATCTCAGGCGCAAGCTCGAGGCTCACTGCAAGCATCCGCTCGCAGGCTTCGAGGAGGACAATCCGCCACGCTTGCCGCTCGGCTCCAATCCGCACATGCATCTCTTCGAAGCGTGCCTTGCGAGCGAGGAGGTCGAGGGATTCGACCGCGTCGCCTGGACCAATCTCGCCGACGAGATCGCGCATCTGGCTATGGAGCGCTTCATCGATGCCGAAAGCGGCGCGCTACGCGAATTCTTCGATCATGATTGGGTACCCTTTCCCGGCGAGAAGGGTCGTATCGTCGAACCGGGCCATCAGTTCGAATGGGCGTGGCTGTTGCTCCGCTGGGCGGAACGGCGCGGCAATGCTGAAGCGATCGGCAAGGCGCGTCGACTTTTCGAGATCGGCGAGGCCTACGGCATCTGCCCGGAGCGCGGCGTGGCGGTGATGACGCTGCTCGACGATTTCTCCGTTGCCGATCCGGTGGCGCGCCTCTGGCCCCAGACGGAGTGGCTGAAGGCGGCGATCCGCTTCGCTGCCCTGACCGATGGAGAGGAGCGGCAGCGCTATCTTGCTTCCGCATCGCGTGCCACCGCGGCGCTCCAGCGCTTCCTGGAAACGCCGGTCCGCGGTCTCTGGCGCGACAAGCAGAAGGCCGACGGCAGCTTCATCGACGAGCCCGCGCCGGCGAGCAGCTTCTATCACATTCTCTGCGCGATCTATGAGACGGAAGACTGCCTGAAGCGCGTGTGAACCGTGCGCCCATGTTGCTTTGACGGCCTGCCGCTCCTGCGGCGGGCCTTTTTATTGCTCTTGCGGGTAATTGTGATCAGATCGTATGTTGACATAAAGATATCTTTATGTGACTTAAGCGATGTCGTTTTCAGAACGGGAGATTTCCCATGTCCGCCGCTTCGCTATTCGGAGACGTCTCGCCCCGGCCCGATGGATCGGAAGTCTTCCGCGCCTTGAGGCAAGCGGCAGCCGAACGCATCCTGATCATGGACGGCGCCATGGGGACCGAGATCCAGCAGCTTGGTTTCGCCGAGGATCATTTCCGCGGTGAGCGCTTCGGCGGCTGCGCCTGCCATCAACAGGGCAACAACGATCTGCTTACGCTGACGCAGCCGAAGGCGATCGAGGACATCCATTACAGCTACGCCATCGCCGGCGCCGATATTCTTGAAACCAACACCTTCTCCTCCACCCGCATCGCCCAGGCCGATTACGGCATGGAGGAGATGGTCTACGAGCTCAACCGCGATGGTGCGCGGCTCGCGCGCCGGGCGGCGAAGCGCGCGGAGGCCAAGGACGGCAGGCGGCGCTTCGTGGCGGGCGCGCTCGGGCCGACCAACCGCACCGCCTCGATCTCCCCCGATGTCAACAATCCCGGTTACCGCGCCGTAACCTTCGACGATCTGAGGTCGGCCTATGCCGAGCAGGTGCGAGGCCTGATAGAGGGCGGAACCGACATCATCCTCATCGAAACGATCTTCGACACGCTGAACGCCAAGGCGGCGATCTTCGCCACGCAGGAAATCTTTGCGGAGAAGGGGATTCGCCTCCCCGTGATGATCTCCGGCACGATCACCGACCTCTCCGGCCGCACGCTCTCCGGCCAGACGCCGACCGCTTTCTGGTATTCGGTGCGCCATGCCGACCCCTTCACCATCGGGCTCAATTGCGCGCTCGGGGCGAACGCGATGCGCGCCCATATCGACGAGCTTTCCACGGTCGCCGATACGCTCGTCTGCGCCTATCCGAATGCCGGCCTGCCGAACGAATTCGGCTGCTACGATGAAAGCCCGGAGGCGATGGCGGCGCAGGTGGAAGCCTTTGCGCGCGACGGGCTCGTCAACATCGTCGGCGGCTGCTGCGGCTCGACACCCGCGCATATCCGCGCCATCGCTGAGGCGGTCGCCAAATATCCGCCGCGCCGTGTGCCGGAGATCGAACGGCGCATGCGGCTCTCGGGCCTTGAGCCCTTCACGTTCACCGACGAAATTCCCTTCCTCAATGTCGGCGAGCGCACGAATGTCACCGGCTCGGCCAAGTTCCGCAAGCTGATCACCGCCGGCGACTATGCCGCCGCTCTCGATGTGGCACGCGATCAGGTCGCGAACGGCGCCCAGGTCATCGACGTCAACATGGACGAGGGCCTGATCGATTCGAAACAGGCGATGGTGGAGTTCCTGAACCTCGTCGCCTCCGAGCCGGACATCGCCCGCGTGCCGGTAATGATCGATTCCTCCAAATGGGAGGTGATCGAGGCCGGACTCAAGTGCGTCCAGGGCAAGGCGCTGGTGAACTCCATCTCGCTGAAGGAAGGCGAGGACGCGTTCCTCCACCATGCGCGGCTTGTGCGCGCTTACGGCGCCGCCGTCGTCGTGATGGCCTTCGACGAGAAGGGTCAGGCCGACACCAAGGCGCGCAAGTTCGAGATCTGCCGGCGCGCCTATCGCCTGCTCACCGAAGAGGTGGGCTTCCCACCCGAGGACATCATCTTCGATCCGAACATCTTTGCGGTCGCGACCGGCATCGAACAGCACAATAATTACGGCGTCGATTACATCGAGGCGGCGCGGGAGATCGTCGCGGCGCTGCCGCATGTGCATGTCTCGGGCGGCGTTTCGAACCTCTCCTTCTCCTTCCGCGGCAATGAGCCGGTGCGCGAGGCGATGCACGCGGTCTTCCTCTATCACGCGATCCATGCCGGCATGGACATGGGCATCGTCAATGCCGGCCAATTGGCCGTCTATGACGCGATCGACCCGGAGCTGCGCGAGGCCTGCGAGGATGTGGTGCTCAACCGTCGTCAGGATGCGACCGAGCGCCTCTTGGAAATCGCCGAGCGCTATCGCGGCCAGGGCGGCGCGCAGGGCAGGGAGAAGGACCTCGCCTGGCGTGAATGGCCGGTCGAAAAGCGGCTCGAGCACGCGCTCGTCAACGGCATCACCGAATTCATCGAAGCGGACACCGAGGAAGCGCGGCTCGCGGCCGAGCGGCCGCTGCACGTCATCGAAGGGCCGCTAATGGCAGGCATGAATGTCGTCGGCGATCTCTTCGGCTCGGGCAAGATGTTCCTGCCGCAGGTGGTGAAATCGGCGCGGGTGATGAAGCAGGCAGTCGCGGTGCTGCTTCCTCACATGGAGGCGGAAAAGCGCGCCAATGGTGGCGGCGAGACGCGCGAGAGTGCCGGCAAGATCCTGATGGCGACCGTCAAGGGCGACGTGCACGACATCGGCAAGAACATCGTCGGCGTCGTGCTTGCCTGCAACAATTACGAGATCGTCGATCTCGGAGTCATGGTGCCCTCGGCAAAGATCCTGGAGGTGGCCAGGGAGCAGAACGTCGACATCATCGGGCTGTCCGGCCTCATCACGCCCTCGCTCGACGAGATGGTGCATGTGGCGTCCGAGCTCGAACGCGAAGGCTTCGATATTCCGCTCCTGATCGGCGGCGCGACGACCAGCCGGGTACACACGGCGGTGAAGATCAATCCGCGCTACAATCTCGGCCAGACGGTCTATGTCACGGATGCCAGCCGCGCCGTCGGTGTCGTATCGAGCCTCATGTCGCCGGAGGCGCGAGACGCCTATAAGGAGACCGTTCGCGCCGAATATCTTAAGGTCGCCGATGCGCATGCGCGCAACGAGGCGGAGAAGCGCCGCCTGCCGCTCTCCCAGGCGCGGGCGAACGCCCACAGGATCGACTGGGAAGCCCACCGGCCGAAGACGCCCTCCTTCCTCGGCACGCGCGTCTTCGACGAGTGGGACCTCGCGGAGCTCGCGCGCTACATCGATTGGACGCCTTTCTTCCAGACCTGGGAGCTGAAGGGCGTCTATCCGCGCATTCTCGACGACGAGCACCAGGGCGCCGCCGCCCGTCAGCTCTTCGACGACGCCCAGGCGATGGTCGAAAAGATCGTCGCGGAAAAGTGGTTCGCACCGAAGGCCGTCGTGGGCTTCTGGCCGGCAGGCAGCGTCGGCGACGACATCCGCCTTTTCACCGACGAGGCGCGCGATCGGGAGCTCGCCACTCTCTTCACGCTTCGCCAGCAATTGGTAAAGCGCGACGGGCGGCCGAATGTCGCGCTCTCCGATTTCGTCGCGCCGGCCGACAGCGGCAAAGAGGATTATGTCGGCGGTTTCGTCGTCACGGCGGGCATCGAGGAGGTGGCGATCGCCGAGCGCTTCGAGCGCGCCAATGACGACTATTCGTCGATCATGGTCAAGGCGCTTGCCGACCGTTTCGCCGAGGCCTTTGCAGAGCGCATGCACGAATATGTGCGCAAGGAGCTCTGGGCCTACGCGCCGGAGGAAAGTTTCACGCCGCAGGAGCTGATCGCGGAACCCTATCAGGGCATCCGGCCGGCGCCCGGCTATCCGGCACAGCCGGATCACACGGAGAAGGAAACGCTGTTCCGGCTTCTCGACGCCGAGGCGGCAATCGGCGTCAAACTCACCGAAAGCTACGCAATGTGGCCCGGCTCCTCCGTCTCCGGCCTCTATATCGGCCACCCAGACGCCTATTATTTCGGAGTCGCCAAGATCGAGCGGGACCAGGTGGAGGACTACGCCGAGCGCAAGCGCATGGACGTGCGCGAGGTCGAACGCTGGCTCTCGCCGATCCTCAACTACACGCCGATACCGGAGGCCGAAGCGGCGGAGTAGAAGCCGTCGCCTTCACGAGGCGGCGAGTCATCACCGGTTCGCCGCCAGGATCATTTGCGCCGCCTTTTCGGCGATCATGATCGTCGGCGAATTGGTGTTGCCGGAGGTGATGGTCGGCATGATCGAGGCGTCGGCGATCCGCAGCCCTTCGAGGCCGCGCAGGCGTAACTCGGGATCGACGACGCTCTCTGGACCTTCGCCCATCCGGCAAGTGCCGACGGGGTGGAAGATCGTCGTGCCGATGTCACCCGCCGCGCGCTTTAGTTCCTCATCGGTCTCGTAGTCCGGCCCCGGTTTGAACTCGACGGGATCGTAGCGGGCGAAGGAGGGTTGCGAGACGATGCGGCGTGTGAGCCGGATCGCCCTGACCGCCACGTCGCGATCTGCTTCCGTCGTGAGGTAGCGCGGGCGAATGTCGGGGGCGGTGGCGAAGTCCGGGCCTTTCAGATGCACCGATCCGCGGCTTTCGGGCCTCAGATTGCAGACGCTGGCGGTGATCGCCGGGAAGGGGTGAACGGGCTCGCCGAATTTTTCGAGCGAGACCGGCTGGACATGATACTCGAGATCCGGTGTCTCCTTTTCGGGCCCGGAGCGGGTGAAGATGCCGAGTTGGCTTGGGGCCATGGCCATAGGACCGGAGCGGCGGGCGAGATATTCGATCCCGATCGCTGCTTTGCCTAGGAATGAACTCGCCTTCTCGTTGAGCGTCGGCACGCCCGTGACCTTGTAGACGAGGCGCAGTTGCAGGTGGTCTTGCAGGTTCTCGCCGACGCCGGGCAATTCATGCCGCACTTCGATGCCGTTTTCCTTGAGGACTTCCGGCCGGCCGATGCCGGAAAGTTCGAGAATGTGAGGCGAACCGATCGCGCCGGCCGAAAGCACCGTCTCGCGGCTGGCGCGCACGCGCTTGGCGATGCCCTCGTGCTGGAACTCGACGCCTGCGACGCGCCCCTCTTCGAGGATCAATCTGCGCACATGCGCCTTCGTCAGGATCGTGAGGTTGCGCCGGTGTCTGGCGGGCTTCAAGAAGGCCTTGGCGGTGTTCCAACGGATACCGGAGCGCTGGTTGACGTCGAAATAGCCGGAGCCTTCATTAGTGCCTCGGTTGAAATCGTCGGTTTCGGGAATGCCGGCCTCCGCCGCCGCCTTCTGGAAGGCATCGAGCACCGCCCAGCGGACGCGCGCCTTCTCGACCCGCCATTCGCCGCCGGCGCCGTGCATCTCGTCGGCGCCGCGATAGTGGTCCTCGGATTTCTTGAAGAGCGGCAGCACGTCCTCCCAGCTCCAGCCCGTGCAGCCGAGTTGGCGCCAGTGGTCGTAGTCGCGCGCCTGGCCGCGCATGTAGATCATGCCGTTGATCGAGGAGCAGCCGCCAAGCACCTTTCCTCGCGGATAGCCGAGCGAGCGGCCGTTCAGGCCTTCTTCCGCTGCGGTGGTGAAGCACCAGTCGGTGCGCGGATTGTTGATGCAGTAGAGATAACCGACCGGAATGTGGATCCAGTGGTAGTTGTCGCTGCCTCCGGCCTCGAGCAGCAGCACGCGGCGATCCGGATTTTCCGACAGGCGGTTTGCGAGCACGCAGCCGGCACTACCCGCTCCGACGATGATGTAGTCGAACGTGTCCATGGCTTTCTCTAATGTCGGGGTCCGCGATCATGCTACGGACCATGTTCAGTCAGTGTGAGTGGCGGTGCTCGAAGCCGAGCTTGCGGCCGAGACGGGAGTTGTAGAACTCGCCGACGATGCCGCGACGGAACAGAAGCACGCAGACCATGAAGACGACGCCGGTGATGATCGTCACCGGAAATTCCGAGGTTGCCAGATAGTTCTGCAGGGTGACGACGAGCGCGGCGCCGAAGAGCGGACCGATCAGCGTTCCGATGCCGCCGAGAAGCGTCATCAGGATGACCTCGCCCGACATCTGCCAGCCGACGTCTGTCAGCGTCGCGAACTGGAAGACGAGTGCCTTCAGGCCGCCGGCGAGGCCGGTGAGCGTCGCCGACATGACGAAGGCGGCGAGCTTGTAGTTCCTGACCGAATAGCCGAGCGAGATCGCGCGCGTCTCGTTTTCCCGGATCGATTTGAGGATCATGCCGAAAGGCGAATTGATGATCCGCCAGATGATTATGATGCCGATGACGAAGACCGCAAGCACGAAATAATACATGTTCGTCGACTGCGAGAGGTCGATCACGCCGAAGAGATGGCCGCGGGGCACCGATTGGATGCCGTCCTCGCCACGGGTGAACTCGGCCTGCAGGCAGAAGAAATAGAACATCTGCGCGAGCGCGAGCGTGATCATCGCGAAATAGATGCCCTGGCGGCGGATGGCGAAGAAGCCGATGATCGCGCCCAGGAAAGCGGCGCCGACGACGCCGGCGAGAATGCCGAGCTCGGGCGGCAGACCCCATTCCTTGACGGTATGCGCGGTGAAATAGGCCGCGCCGCCGAAGAAGGCGGCATGGCCGAAGGAGAGAAGCCCCGTATAGCCGAGCAGCAGATTGAAGGCGCAGGCAAAGAGCGCGAAGCACAAAAGCTTCATCAGAAAGACGGGGTAGAAGAACAGGGGGGCTAGCACCAAGACGGCGAGGCCCACGCCGAGAAACACCGTCTGGACGACGACCGGCGTTCGTTCCTTCTGCTTCTCAAGTTCGAGTGTCAGAGTCATGTCAAGCATCCCGGCCGAAGAGGCCTGCCGGCCGTATGAGGAGAACGATGGCCATGATCACGAAGATCACGATGTTGGAGGCCTCCGGATAGAAGACCTTGGTAAGGCCCTCGGCGACACCCAACAGGTAGCCGGTGACGATCGCGCCCATGATCGAGCCCATTCCGCCAACGACGACCACGGCGAAGACGACGATGATGATGTTCGATCCCATCAGCGGCGAGACCTGGTAGATCGGGGCGGCAAGCACGCCGGCGAGCGCCGCGAGCGCTGCGCCGAGGCCATAGGTGAGCGTCAGCAGGAAGGGGACGTTGATGCCAAAGGATTGCACGAGAACCGGGTTCTCAGTGGCTGCGCGGAGATAGGCGCCGAGTTTGGTCTTCTCGATCATCAGCCAGGTGCCGAGGCAGATGAAGAGCGAGAAGGCGATCGCCCAGCCGCGATAGATGGGCAGGAACATGAAGCCGAGATTGGCGCCGCCCGTCAGCAGCGCCGGCGTCGCATAGGGCTGCCCCGAAGCGCCGTAGAGATAGCGGAACGTGCCCTCGACGGTGAGCGCCAGCCCGAAGGTGAAGAGCAGACCGTAGAGCGGATCGAGGGAATAAAGCCGCCTGAGCATGGTGCGTTCGATCGCCGCGCCGATGAGGCCGACAATGAGCGGTGCAAGGATGAGGGCCGGCCAGTAGCCGATGCCGAGATGCGACAGGAGCAGCCAGGCGATGAAGGCGCCGAGCATGTATTGCGCGCCATGGGCGAAATTGATGACGCGCAAGAGGCCGAAGATGATGGCGAGGCCGAGGCTCAAGAGCGCGTAGAAGGAGCCGTTGATGAGCCCGATCAGGAGCTGTCCGAGAAGGGCCTGCAGCGGAATTCCAAAGATCATCGTCATGGCTTAGACCCCGAGCACGTCATGCAACATGTCCATGCGCGCCGAAAGTTCCGATACCGGGAACTCGCCGGCGACCTTGCCATGGTCCATGAGATAGAAGCGGTCGGCCACCTTGCTCGCGAAACGGAAGTTCTGCTCCACGAGAAGAACGGTCATGCCGCGCTCCTTGAGTTTCTTGAGGACGTCGCCGATGCGCTGGACGATGACAGGCGCAAGCCCTTCCGTCGGCTCGTCGAGCAGCATCATCCTGACACCGGTGCGCAGGATCCGGGCGATCGCCAGCATCTGCTGTTCGCCGCCCGAAAGCTTGGTTCCTTGGCTGTTGCGGCGTTCGTGGAGATTGGGAAAGAGCTCGAAGATCTCGTCGATCGTCATGCCGCCCTTGGCGATGGCCGGCGGCAGCAAGAGGTTCTCATAGACCGAGAGCGTCGAGAAGATGCCGCGCTCCTCGGGGACGAAGCCCAAGCCGCGATGGGCGACGCGGTGAAGGGCGACGCGGATCAGGTCCTCGCCGGCGAAACTGATCTCGCCCTTGCGCTTGCGCACGATCCCCATGATGGCGCGCAGCGTCGTCGTCTTGCCGACGCCGTTGCGGCCGAGCAGCGTCACCATCTCGCCCTCGCCGACGGTCATGTCGACGCCATGAAGAATATGGCTCTCGCCGTACCAGGCATGAAGCCCGGAAACCTTGAGCAGCGGTTTCATGTCAGGCCTCCTCCGTGCCCATATAGGCCGTGCGCACGAGCGGATTGTTCGCGACCGTGGCATAGTCGCCTTCCGCGAGGATCTCGCCTCGCTGCAGGACCGTGACGTGGTCGCACAGCGTTTCCACCACTGAGAGGTTGTGCTCGACCATCAGCACCGCGCGCTCGCGCGCCACCTCGCGGATGATCTCGGCGACCATGCCGACATCCTCATGGCCCATGCCCGCCATCGGCTCGTCCAGCAGCAGCACCTTCGGATCGAGCGCCAGCGTAGTGGCGATCTCGAGTACGCGCTTACGGCCGTAGGAGAGATCCGCCGCGACCGCGTTGCGTTCCTTCTCGAGTCCGACCGAGCGGATCAACTGATCGGCCTTGACATTGAGCGCATCGAGCGCGGAGAGCGGCTTCCAGAACTGGATCGCCAGGCGGTTCGGCCGCTGCAGGGCGACGCGGACATTGTCGAGCACCGAGAGATGCGGAAACACCGCCGAGATTTGGAACGAGCGGACGAGACCCTTGCGAGCGACCTTGTCGGGCGCCATGTTGGTGATGTCCTCGCCCAAGAGCGTGATCGTGCCGTGCGTCGGCTGCAGGAACTTGGTGAGCAGGTTGAAGACGGTGGTCTTGCCGGCCCCGTTCGGGCCGATCAGCGCATGCACACGGGCATGGTGGACGTCGAGATCGACGTCCTTGACGGCGGTAAAGCCGCCGAAGTCACGGCGGAGGCCGCGGGCGGAGAGAACAATCCGCGGCGCTCCATTCTCTTGAGGCATTGCGAGGGTCATCGCGCTGTGCCGGTTACGATTTCACGAGCTCGCAGCCGCTCTGGGCCGGATCGATGAAGGCGTCCTTTCCGGGAATGGTTGCGAGAACCTTGAAGTAATCCCAGGGTTCCTTGCTCTCATCCGGCTTCTTGACCTCGAGCAGGTACATGTCGTGGATCATCCGCCCGTTTGGCGCGACGGTGCCGTTCTGAGCGAAGATATCGTTGACCGGCAGGGCGTGGAGTTCCTTGGCGACTACTTCGCCGTCGTCGGTGCCGGCTTTCTCGATCGCCTTCAGATATTGCAACACCGCAGAATAGGTACCGGCATGCACCATGTTCGGCATCCTGCCGGTGCGCTCCATGAAGCGCTTGCCGAACTTCGCACTCTCCTCGTTGCGATTCCAGTAGAAGCCTTCCGTGAGCGTCAGCCCCTGCGCGGCCTCGAGCCCGAGCCCGTGGACCTCGGCGAGGGTGAAGAGCAGAGCCGCCAGGCGCTGTCCGCCCTGCACGATGCCGAACTCGGCGGCCTGCTTGATGGCGTTGGAGGTGTCGAGGCCGGCATTGGCGAGGCCGATCACCTTGGCGCCGGAAGATTGCGCCTGCAGGAGGAACGAGGAGTAGTCGGTGGTCGCCAGCGGATGGCGGACGGCGCCGACGACGGTGCCGCCGTTTTCCTTGACGAAGTTGGCAGTGTTTTCCTCGAGCGAATAGCCGAAGGCATAGTCGGCGGTCAGGAAGAACCAACTGTCGCCGCCCTGCTTGACGAGCGCGCCGCCGGTGCCGACGGCAAGCGAATGCGTGTCATAGGCCCAATGGAAGCCATAGGGGCTGCACTGTTTGCCGGTGAGTTCGGTCGTCGCCGCACCGGTGACGATGTTGACCTTCTTCTTCTCCTTCGAGATCGCCTGGACGGCGAGCGCCACGGAGGACGTGGTGAGCTCCATGATGCTGTCGACCTGCTCGGTGTCATACCATTGCCGGGCGATGTTGGAGGCGATGTCGGGCTTGTTCTGGTGGTCGGCCGTCACCACCTCGACCGGGGCGCCGAGCACCTTGCCGCCGAAGTCCTCGACCGCCATCAGTGCCGCCTCGTAAGATGATTTGCCGCCGAAATCGGCATAGACGCCCGATTGGTCGTTCAAGATGCCGATCTTGACCTTGCCGTCGGATGCGTCGGCAAAAGCGGCGGTGCTGCTGGCGAGCACCATTGCGAGCGTGGCGGTCAGTTTCCTGTGCATCTGTTCTCCTCCCAGGATAATGCAGGGCGACGCGGACCATCGTGCGCAAATAGATAGGGCTCGGCCGCGCCCTTTCGAGGCGTCGGCAGTTTCCGTGTCGCTCTGTTCAAATTTGGCCAGACATACTCCTCAAATGTCGGCCTTGACACCTACAATCCCGAAAATTCTGCTTGGATGCAAGCCGGATGGACCGTAAATTCCAAACAGCGTCTGTTCGTTTTTGAACAGAGAGGTGGGAATATGAATCCGAACTTCACTTGGGACGACCTGCAGTTCTTCCTTGCGGTGGCAAGAACGGGCCAGCTCTCGACCGCCGCGCGGCGGCTGAGGACGAGCCATGCGACGGTTTCTCGTCGCATCGACCGGCTGGAATTCGCGCTCAAGGTCAAGCTCTTCGAGCGCAATCCGCGCGGTTACGTTCTGACCACCATGGGCCAGCGCTTCGTCGAGACTGCCGAGCGGATCGAGCGGGAGACGGAGCAGCTTCAGCTCGACGTCAGCCATGGCATGACCGCTCAGCGCGGCGTCGTGCGGCTGAGCACGCTCGAAGGCTTCGGCAATTTCTTTCTAGCGGACCGGCTCGCGGACTTCGCCGACCGCTATCCGAACATCTCGCTCGAACTCGTGGCGATCCAGCAGATCATGTCGCTGTCGCGGAAAGAGGCGGACATCGCCGTGGCGCTCGCCGCCCCGAAGGCGGGGCCCTACCATTCAGAGGTGCTGACACCCTATACGCTGCATGTCTACGGGGCGCGCAGCTATCTCGCGCAGCACCCGCTGATCCGCACGCGCCACGATCTCACCTCCCACCGTTTCGTCGGCTATATCGAGGACATGATCTTCACGCCGGGGCTCGACTATCTCGGCGAGATCCAGCCGGGTCTGCGCGCCCACTTCCAGAGTTCGAGCATTCTGACCCAGTTGAAGGCGGCGCGTCAGGGGCTTGGGCTTTGCGTGCTGCCGCATTTCATGGCGAGGGACGAGCCCAAACTCGAGATCGTCCTGCCGGAGGAGATCGAGCTCAAGCGCACCTACTGGCTCATCTGCCACCGTGACCTGATCGCGATGCCGCGGGTGAGGGCCGTGCGCGACTTCCTCGTCGAGGCGGTCAACGAAAACCGTAGCTGTTTTCTGCGCGAAAGAGCGCTGCCGTCCGCTGCTCAGAGGCGGGCCCTTGAAGCCTAATGAGGCGTTAACCATATATGCAAGGCAGCGCAGGTCGGCTTTTCCGCTCCTGGCGCGGGGAAATCAGGCATCGCCCTCCTGATTCCCGGGGCGTTTTCCGGTGGCAATGAAATTCCCCTTGTTTTTCAGCCACTTGGAAAATTTTGAAGATTTTTTGAAAATCGTTGTTGACTGGGGAAAGGTGGCGGGTCTATAAGCCCGATCACTGACGAGGGCGGCGGCGCTGCTGGCGACGATGTTTCTCGCTCTAGAGTTTCCTTGATTGGCGGATGCTGAT
>Ga0214543_1000051_pt1 | contig 144213 bp, 59 predicted proteins | sample CNSS2metaG_FD_160094 | JGI IMG/M metagenome (GOLD analysis project Ga0214543, IMG submission 160094) | Root nodule microbial communities from cowpea collected in UCLA plant growth center, Los Angeles, California, USA - CNSS2 | ecosystem: Host-associated > Plants > Roots > Nodule | place: USA... | reverse complement strand
TATATATATATATATATATATGTTAGGCAATTTCATATAGTGCCAATTTGTTAGGATGAAATTTGACACGGTATCAGAACCTGTATCTCATCTTCGTAATTGTATATTTTGGTTTGGCATACATTTGTGGAGGGGAGTATTGGGAAGTCGCACATATCTTGTCTCATTTCTTATATTGCAAGTTCTATCTATTAGACAACTTTGCTTAATGTCAATTAGTTTTACTTTGAAGTCAAACAAGTTTTAAATAGATGTCTTCTATTCCTAGTTAGGCTATAAGATCTTGAAACCCAAGCTGTTTAGCATTTTTTTGAGAACATCAAACTATTGGTGCTCTAATGAAACATAGGACATCCACACCAGATCTCCCTCTAACTTTTATATTATCGAAGGGTCTATTATTTTCAATATATTTTGTCATTTTTTGTCTGAATTCATTGGGAACGATTATCAGAAAATTGCTGATTGTAATTATAGTTTTGTATGCTATTGTTGGAGATGATCTAAATATATGCCACAAATGTAATCCTTGCATTGGAGGTTAAAAAACATGTCTTTTAATAAAATGCAATCGTCATCCTATGTAACTTGACTTCAGATAAACCACCAATTGAAGAACTGCATCAATTTTTGGAGTTTCAGCTTCCAAGGCAATGGGCCCCTGTATTTGGTGAGCTTGCCCTTGGTCCTGAAAGGAAGCCTCAAAACACTGCATCTTTACAGTTCAGTTTCCTGGGTCCAAAGCTCTATGTAAATACAACACCGGTAATGCTACCAGATTTATGTTGAACTTTTTGTATCTAGTTGGTTTGTTCTTATCTTTGAATCTGTGATTTCTACAACTTATCTTCAATAAATGTGAATGGACATTTTAATACATGTCCCTTCCCCCTCCTCAGTTATATAACCGTAACAAGGAAAATACGGTCTATTTCTGTTTTCTTTAATTTTAAAAAATTGAGAGACTGAGGATATTAGGATTCTTGTTGTTTTAGAAGTGCTGCTGTTCTAGGTTTGTACTAGTTGCTCTTGTACTGGACGTGGAGTGTCAGTATAAATATGAGCATTTGGTCAGTTTTTCTTGGTCAATTTTGCAGAATTATAGTGATAAAATATATTTTTTCCCGCATTTTCATTTTGGTCCAATCCACCAATAGAGATATTTGAAACTAAAGAAATATAGCCTTCTTTTACAATAAGAAATATAACCTTAAAGTTGGGGGTTACAGTCTGCTTTGTTGTATGCCATTTGTGCTTTTCTTTGGAGGATGCTTTACTGATTTTTTTCCGTAAATTTGTCCAGTTGTTCTCAGAAGACGAGAAGTACAATTAGAATATATCCTCTGATGTGTGTACCTTTGCTTTTTTTTTGTGTGTGTGTGTGTGTGGATTTTACTTATGTAATTGGATATTTTAGCCAAAAGTGAAAATCAGAAACAAAAGTGTATGTCTTCACATCAATGTGTGAACAGATGAACAGACTTCGTATTTCATTTAAAATTTTTAATGACTAGATTTTATGTTTCTGGGGGCTGCATGTCACTCTTGTCACGTTTACTTTTGTACCCTATATTTTCTAAATTGTTTTGACAGAAAATAATAACCCATTAGCCTTCTGTTTCTTTGTTTAGTCATCAAAAGTAGTTTGCTAATGCATTCATTATTTAGATGTATTGTACATAATGTCACAAACTTGATCCACTTACATACAGGTTGATGTGGGAAAGAAGCCTGTGACAGGCCTTCGATTGTATTTGGAAGGAAAAAGAAGTAACTGCTTGGCAATCCATTTACAGCACCTCTCCTCACTGCCCAAAACCTTCCAACTCCAGGATGAGCCTAATGGGAATGCATCCAATGACTCTTCAGAACGCAAGTACTATGAGAAAGTTCAGTGGAAGAGTTTCTCTCATGTTTGCACAGCTCCTGTTCAATCAGATGATGAACATGCTGTTGTGACTGGTGCTCACTTCGAAGTTGGAGATACTGGTCTTAAGAAAGTTCTATTTCTAAGACTTCATTTCTCTAAAGTTGTCCGTGCAACCAAGGTGAAAGAACCTCAGTGGGATGGTTCTCCTGGATTGACCCAGAAGTCTGGAATAATCTCAACATTGATCAGCACTCACTTCTCAGGTCCACAAAAGCCACCGCCGCCGCGGCCGTCGGATGTGAACATCAACTCTGCTTTATACCCTGGGGGGCCTCCTGTGCCTACTCAGTCACCCAAACTTCTAAGGTTTGTTGACACAACTGAAATGACAAGAGGGCCACAAGACTTTCCTGGCTACTGGGTTGTGTCTGGGGCAAGGCTTTTCGTGGAGAAGGGAAAGATATCACTTAAAGTAAAATACTCTCTTTTAACCGTGATACCTGATGAAGAGGTGGGAAATTTTTGAAATTATCAAATGAGGGATTGTAGAAGATGATCTCCTCAGGTAAAGTTCAATGAGATGGACGTGTGTGTATATAATAGTAACTGATTCTTTTCCTGTGTACATTTGCCATTATTTGTGTATACCTGCACTGCAGATACCTTTGGGGAATTCCTTGTTGTAGTTTTGGGAAAGGCTTGTGTAGTCATGCACGTTTCATTTTTTTCTGCCTGATTGTTTGAATGTATTCCTGTGTCAGTGACTTCTATGCAGTAGTTCCACTTAAATTTTACTCTCAAGACAATGAGGGGACATTCATTTCATACCCTAATTAGTGTGTTTGCATAAACAACTTAGTTCAGAAGTATTTATCATACAATGAACCATTATCATAAGCTCTTTCAAAAAGAAGTTTTCTATTATCATAAGACAAATTTCAACGGTATGTGAATACATTGTTCCAGCTGAACTTTTAGTATAATACAAGTGTGAAGAATAACAAAGTCGCATGCAAGATAGAAACATTATACTTGTAACTATTTTTTATTTGTAGCAATACTTTCCTATAAAAATTGAAAATCCAAAAGCTATTTTTACCAAATTGATATAAATTTAAACAATTTATTGTAGTCGTAATTATACTGTATAAAACACAGTATACACCTAAAAGAAAACTAGTGAAACAAATAGAGTGTTTAACAAAAGTGTCACTGGGAATGTGAAAATTCTATTTCGAAATATCCATTCTAAAATGAAAAGATATTAGTACTAAAAAGCTAAATGTATAGAATATATGGAATAGATGAGTAGGTATAAGTATGACACACCATAATTAATTGTTCATTTTCAATATTTTTCCTATAAATTTTATTGTGGATTTATATCATATAGATATATGGAATCACAAGAATAGAGTTATTTTTAAATACTAGTATCTTTGTATCTAGCTGCAATATTTGGGACTAGTTAAAAATACCCTTTTGTTCAATAACTCAAAAGGAGATTTATCTTATTTACTCAAATTGTTTGAAACATATTATGCTTGGTGTAATATTATTGACAGAAAAATGTTATTAAAGTGGTATATTATGAGTATTCATGTTTTAAAGATCATGTATAAGATTTGGAGTAATCCAAATACTCTATTTATAAATATATAGTTTTTTTTCCTGATTTAAAATAATTAATATAAGACTATGGGTCCAAACTAAGTTAATTTTTTAAGAGATCACAATTTTGTTAACCTAATTAGTCAATTAGGCAGAATCTAAACTATTTTTTATTGACATTTTATAAGATTTTCACACTAATAGTTTTTCATTCACTTATTGGTAGAAAAAGATGTTTTAAGACAGTTTTTTTTTTTTTTTTTTACGTAGCACTTTATTTAACATGCAGAATCTTATATCTTACCTCATAAGATGATTTATATCTATAAGAACGTTTTATAAACTTCAAATATTAAGTCTACGATCTTGAGTATGATATCTATATTATAAATGTCCTTACACAAAGTGAAACTAACGAATTATACATGTGGGGGGATAATAGACAATGATGCATAAATATCATGTCACTCACCATGTGTGAACATATACATTGTGTTGAATAAGTTTAATTGGATTTGAAAATTCAGATTATTAAAATTCATAATATTGATTATGATTTTGGGAATGCAAAATTTAACTATTTATGTATGTTGACCCTTCATTTAGTGACAACACATGATTTGGATAGTTGACATACATAATAGTTTTGGTCTTGATTCAACATCATAAAACGTTTGATAAATTTTAATTTTGCAGTATTCAATTGCCAATTGGATTGCCTCTTTAGTATTAAACAATAAACTAATGTACAATCATCATTGTTTGCCCTAAAACGACATTGAACTACATTTTTTACATTATTAAACAATTGCTTTATTTTTAACGTAAGCTAACATTATTTTGAACTTATATTATTTTTATAGAAAAGTCAAAACAAACATTAAACTGGTCTAAATTGATACACAAGCTGGTACTGTTATAATATACTTTCTTTTAGTATCTTTTTGTTATTGTCAATGCAAGGTAACCAAACCAACAATTATACAGGTAATAATAAAAACCAATCATAAGTATCATATCCTCACTGTCTATACACTCTCAAGAACAAAAAAACACAGAATCCACCTTGCTCCAATAGCAAGTGGCCATTTCAATCACATTTCCAAAAACAAAATGATTATCATCTCAACCCACCAATTTCCTTTATTCCATATCTACATCATCATGTGGAGCACCATTTCACCAAAACAAAGCACCTTACCATAATCAAGCAAAGGAATCCATGGTGCCAAAAATGTAGCCAAATTTCACATTCCACACACTTGAGGTTGAGCCATGAGTAGTGTTGTATAGCTACACAAACAAGTCCATTCTTGTGTCCATGTCTTGCTACTACCCTTTCCTTTCAAAGGCATTCACTCAGCAATAGTTGCATTTATCTGTCCACATCTAATCTGTCAATCACATCCAATGCTCTCTTTTTGTCAATAACAAAATCAATAACGGGAATCTTAGACACAATTCTGTTGAAAGAAAATTCCTTGCTTCTACTTGTTGATGAATAACTGCTGCTCTTGGTGAGTCTTTCATTATCTGTCAATCCAATCTTCAAACTGTCAAAGTCCAAGCTTTTACTCATCCCTCTTTTACGAATTTTGTTACTAACATCTTGCAGCATTTGCTCCTCGTCACTTGTTAACAATGGTGGTATTGCTTTTAGAGATTGTTGATTTGTTGTTTGCTGGGTTGATCCGACATGGGACTTTATGGTGGACTTGGTTTCTCCGATGTCGATGCCGGATTTACTTTTGACGGCCAATCGATGAAGCCATAGGAGAAGTTCAAGCATATAATTTTCTACTTTGTCTTTATCAGCATGGTGAAGCGTTTCTATCCTCATCACATCAGCCTTCATGGTCTTCTTATTCATATCAGAGCTGCAAGAGTTTGAAAACAAAAAGGAGCATAAGAATAGAGAAGAAAGTAGTGTACACTGTAAAACATCTGACTTTAAGTTTCAGAATAGAAATAGAAGGTTGCTTACCCTGTGCTTGCCCACTCCCCTACCCAACCAAAACCATGATGTGCTCTGAGTCAATTTTAGAGTAACCAACCATAAGAAAAACAGTTAGTTCATTTAGAAAGAAAATGAATTGGTACTAAAAGAAAATTTCTTGTTTTGCTTACTTGGCTGTGTTTGTAGCAATTGGAACCAGCCAATGCAATGTTTTCTCCATCTCTTGTTTAATATCTGATATGGTGAGCTGCAGGAAACAGCACCACAGGGACATGGCAAATGCACAATTAGAGTTACTAAATCAATGTAGGAGATTTTGTACATCGGTTGAAAGTACAAGGCTGAAATAAGAAGAGAAATACTAATTTTTTGTTTGATCATTTTTCCTTGCCATTCAAATAAAAAATGAAGTTGCAATCTGTTGTTAAAAATCTAGGAAGGCCACAAGGGATGTCCAATGGATTAAGTATCGAATGTTAATCGAAGGTATTAGCTGAGGATTGATCATGGGAGATTGAGTGTGTTGAATGCTGATTGAAGGGCTATAAATCAACAATGTCAAACATACAATTGTGTATTTGATATTGTTTTGATCTCCAAACATTTCAGAGCATTGTGCTGTCTCTTAATTTTTGAACAGTGGTAATAGGAGAAAGTAGCAGCAGTAAGATTGTACCTCTTTTAAAACATGAAAGCTTGGCAATTTGGAACGCAAAGCTAATTTTATATTAGGAGGCAAGCTCTGATACAATGCATCCCTTGTATTTGCAGGCATAGAACTGGATCTGGCAACCTGACAGCACCAACAAGAGCTAAGTGGAAGGTTCTTCAGTGCATAAGCTTAATCACACACATGGCAGTAAACAGACAATTATTTAAACAACTATGAAATAGAATAATTACACATGATACAGACCACTAAACTGATTCCGCCACAAAAAGTTAATATACTAATTAGCAAATGGTTAAAAATAAGGGTACAGCCTAATAAATGCTCAAGAGTCTTGAATCAAATAACAGTCGCAGGGCGAGTAGCCAAGTTACGCATTAGTTTAGTTGAACTTTTAACCAAAGGATATAGATAAAACATACTGATTGACCTGGACCAAGCTATGAAATGAATACAATGAAGAAGAAAAACTTACAAGAGTATCAATTTGGAGCACTATATTAGCATAATGCAAAGCAAGGCCTGCAGGACCCAGTCTTTGGCGATTGCTGATGGTTTGAATTAATGGTTTGTGGTCATCTGCAGGTAACCATGGATAAATACCGTTACAATCACAAACAAAAACACAGCTTTCATCACACTTGATCTTAAGAGTAATTTGATGAGAATGAATCCAAATTACTTTCCTTCCCTGCATCCCCCCACCCACCCTTTTTTCCCAAACATCTCCCTTTCAAATTCTACAAATTTCTAAAAACTGAAAAATAAGGGTAAAAAGGTTGAGATTTATCAATGATATCAAATACGCTGTTAGGTTGATAAATAATGATTAAAGGAGGTGATATGAGAAGTAGATAACATAGCAAGTAAGATCCTAATGCCTTTAGTGGGTACATACCTGCAGTGCCAAAGACATTGTTTATCTCCAAATGCAAAAAATGAACTATCTCTACTAGCTTCTCCATAACCTGTAATCCATCAGATTATAAATTACACTCCACTTTTCTCAACTTCACATTCATGTTATGCTCAAAATGAACCCACCTCTATCAATAAATATATTAGAGTATCTATGCTAGTTATTGTATTATACATTGACCAAACGCGATGAAATGATAATACATGTCGATTGGAGGAAAATAAGAGATCATTCAAGTGCAGTAGTAATCTGAAGTTACCTCCTCCAAACTTCTGGACCAGAGTGACTTTTTTTTCAAATGCTTAACTTGCTTCTTTTGACTTCTAAGTTCTGCCCTCAAGATTGAAAGGCCATCACCTACATGATGATGAGACATAGTGAACATTTTATACAAAAGAAAAGAAATTGCCTATACAAATATTGCTCAATATAGCACAGTCAAACTTCTAGCCAGAGTGACTTTTCCTTTAAAATTGACACATAAAATAACCAATCCACTGTGCTTCCATGCACATGCTCAACAAGAATCACAGTTCAGGCACCAAAAAAGTTAAACGAAAATGAAAAGATGTGCTTTGGAACAGTCACCTGACTGAACAGACATACACTATTGTTTTTTAACAAGGGAGAGTTGCCATGGGATTACGCACCCAATGCAAATGAAGGCATTCAGAACATAAAAGCCAATTAAAACGGCATAAACAAATCAAACCTAGTTTTTATATTCATTTCAGAATCCAGCAAAACTAATTCTGCTCTCTATTTGTTTAGTTTGATAATAACCACAGTAATAAACATAGGACAAATAAAAGTCCTGGGTGTATTGTGTGGCCATACCTAAAAGTAAAGGATAATTTTCACTATAATTTATGTGAACCTTAAACCATGAACTGAGCTGAGTTTTCAATATAAGCACTAATGTGTTTGTGTGTGTGTGTGTTTATCTTTCACCACCATGTCAGAATCAGTTGTGCTCAGTGAGTCTCGTCTAAGTTTCACACACTCCAGCCCCTAAATGTTTATTTTAGAATACCAAAATTAATCTTCTTTTGCAAATTATAACCCTTAATAGAATTTTGAATGTGTAATGGAAAAAAAAAAACGTCCCACATTAACTTGAAATAGTGTGCCAAAATACAATATTTATAATAACTCCATGTCACAAACAAAAATTGCAGATTTTCATACATAATACTCTTCAATTACCATTTTGTGCTGCACCCAAATTATCATCCTCTTCACGTTTATGCTGATAATCTTGTGCAAATCTATCCAAAGCATGTAACTCATGGTATAATTCCTGAGGACATAAAAATTTATTTTCCCATTTCTTTCAGAGTTAAATCACACATAAACATAAAGAAGCAAAGACAAAGTTGAATGAACTAAAAAAATGCAGGTCAACAAGTCCACACCGTGTAGATATATTATAGAGCCATTGGTTGTACCCATGAAAACATTGGAGATAATTTTTCAAAAACACATTCAAACTGAGTCACCTTTCCTTTTTTCATGAATATGAGCAAGTCAATATTAGAAGATACCACACAATGAACAATCAATACAGCTATTCCACCTCAGATTATTTAATCAAGTCAACTATTTATAAATAAGAAAATATAATGATTTTGCAAGTTTTTATGAGGTCATATTCCTTCAACAATAATCAATTTATACATTTCCAATCATCATAGAAAGAAAGTATATCCAAGCATCACACTTGTTTCATTCCAAATCATTGTATTATGAAGTAGTATTCAATTACTCTTACTTCTATATATTAAATTGTCCAATTTATAGATTACAAGCTTTACTACAACAGGGTGGTGATAGGTAATAGAAATTACAACCGTTTAACACCCACAAATTACAAGTTGAACTAATACAGTAATTCAAATTAACTACTAACGGAAATCTTGATTTAGATAAGAGTCACAAAGCATGAATAAGAAAGCGAGGGATAGAAAGAAAAAAAACCAAATGCAAAATTAAATTTTGTTAAAAAAGTCCAATTAAGGAACAATTAATTACTAAAGTATTTAAAATATTCAAAGAGTGGCTAAAATATAACCATTTAGTGATTGAACTAACCACTGAGTGATTTATTTTTTACAAAAAAAAAAATACATTCTCTTTTTCAGCTTTAAAAACAACTATCAGAAGCAACGGTACATATTTCTTCAGTAAAGAAATACACTCACAGCTGTAAACTGAACCAAAGTCATCAATTGTTGCATTAGTAATTCAGCCTCCTCTTTTGATTGTCTTGGAGAATTATGTTCTTTGCTAATTCTAAAATTTGCCAAAAGATGGGTCAGAATGAAAATACGAAAGGCTAAAACTTGTTATCCTGAAAGACTAACTATTTAGATGAATTGAGTGAGTACAATTTATATTACTTCTCAAAGTATCGGTCCAAGTTGTGCCACTGAGGATCCTTTGAACGATTTCCAAATCGAATTACCTCATCAGAAAAGATTTTCAACTCATCCCTGAAAGCATAAATCAAAATCACATACAGTTTGGGATTTATAAAGATGTGGTAAACTAACATAGTTGGAAGTTGGCCTGGTCAGGAAAGCCCCTTGTTAGGAATTTGACTAAATTCAATAGTTACCTCTTGTCTGCAGCAACAATCCTCAGAAGTTCATCCATATCCTTTGACACTAAATCTTGCACACCCCCTAAGGGAAGAACCTCTTCTTTTAAGTGCTTAATACTTTTTGCTGAAAGAGATTCCATAAGACTAAAACCCTTGACAATCGTGTTTGCAACTTCAAATGCTAAAATACCAATTTCATTTCCCTTCATCACAGCACCAGATACAAACCCTCCACCACTTAAATTTGTCATGCTGCTCCCAAGAGTGTCCAAAACATCAATACCAGCTCTGCCCAGGCGTAAACTCACTTCTGAGACCTGAAATACAAATATCTCAGTAAATTGCTTCAATTTTACCCTCATGTTTAGTCTACTGAAAGTATAGGAACACTATAACGAAGAGTAAGCATGTTTGGCAGGGATACATTAAAAAATAAGGGAAAAAAGATGAAGAATGTTATGTGACAATAGAAGGAAGTACTTCAATTTCAACCAATAACAGACTACTAGTCCACAATTCATTAAATTTGGGACATTAGTCACTCAAACTTTTAGTTTTCTCTTATTATTTCTACCAGACTTCTGTAAGTTTTGTATTCCATAATCTTCAATTATTCCTTACTCCAAAATTTGAAAAAACAACCCCCACCTCACCCACCAAAATAAAAAACAGAAATTTATAAAGAAGAATCTCAAAAAGATTTAAGATTGCCAAGTTCCTAATATTTGTAATTCAACAAAGACAAAACCGTAAGGTAAAGAAAAAAATTGTACTAATGCTAGGCCAGAAAACCTTACCTAAGACCGGGTAAAGGTAAACTGGGTAGATTAACCTGTCCAGAAACTATATATTCCAAACAAATGAGTTCAGGAATTACAAGTTAAATAGACATATGTTAGAGATTCCACAATGTCTAGATATATGACTAAAATAGACTATACAAATGGGAACAATCCTCACCTTACAAGATGGTTTTGTAGGATTGATTTAGACATAAATTCACTTTCTAATATAGTGTAGAAGTTTATACCATCGAGGTATGTTATTCTTGGTGATAGTACTACATTTCTCCCCTCATGTTGAAGAAGACTCATTCTTGACTTGAAATGCAAGAAGTGGTAGTGAAAAAACCAACAATGAAATTGCGAATTTGTGGTTTCTGCTAACATTATCTCTTAAACAGCAATAACACTACCAACAATGATTTTCTAATGGCATTATCTTAAACTGAAAGAACACTGCCTAGACCAACTTAGGTAGTGTGTTTCTAAGCTTGAATACTAGTCTCCGACGTGCTTTTGGGAAGGAAGTCACGACTGTGCAATTTGAAAGAAGTTTGGCGCTAATGCTAAACTGAAGAATAGCAAGAATAGTTAAACGAGGAAAAGTCTCCAAAGAAACTCAAATACTTAATATCCATACTCAACAAGGGTGAAATCCAAAAAGCCCAAAGCTCAACCAACCCCGATACTGACAAGGACAAGCAACCTAACCTAACCTCAAGGCTCAAGTATACATAAACTATGATATTTCAAATTCTTCATCACACGACAACATAGCGTCTCCAATCCAAAAGGTCCAACCAATCCTTGCATAAATCCCATTCCCTAAAAGCTATCCTTCCAATCCAAATCAAACGTGTAACATAAACTAACAAAATTTGCATTGCCAATAACACCATATTTGTCAATCACTTACACCTGAGAACAAAATAAACAAACAAATGAAATCTAAAGTAGTAGCTTGAGGACAACTCTACTTTCACTCTGGATCTATCTAAACCAATCCATTACCGACTGCAACATGGTTCACAAGTATACCAGGTTTGCGGTAGACTCGGATTACTGATTGATCAGTTCACAGGTCGAGCAAGAAACAGAATGTTGCATAACAAAAAAACACTAGCGAAGCAGAAGAAAGAGGAAGAGAAACAAAAAATAACCAACCTTTGCCACAGCTTGCCTTGATCTTACTGACCTAGACTTATGGGGAAAAGGATCATTAAACCGTGGGATTCCATCATAGAAATCTTCAGAAGCGGACACTGCAGGTGCAGCAGCTGCACCTTCTTGCTTTTTCTTGTCCACCCCATGATCCCCTGCACTTGTCAAATCACTGGGCACCATGATGGTGGACTTGTGGTTCTTGCCATCAGATTTATGGTTATCAGAATGTGCATCCGCTTTGGCAAACACCTTGTCACCTTTGGCAGACTTTGAACAAAGCCCCCCCATATCAAAATTCCAATCTTTTGCACAGAAAGAATAACAGAAGAAACTTTTCTGGCAGCTCAGTTCATCTAAATCAGCAGAAACTGATATAATAACCCACCCTTTTGTTTGTAGTCCTTAATAAATAATAATAATAATAACAACAAATAATTGTAAGAAGAGAAAGAATTGGTGGTCTTTTGAGTGAGGGAAGAGCATGCAAGTTGAGAAAGAAATTACAAGAGTTTTAAACAGAGAAGAGAGGGAGAAGAGGGATGGGGGGTGAATGGGACTGAGAAAAAGATTGAAAATTTGGGAACAAAAAGTCCACCCTCAACTTCTCTTTGGTGGCCAAGAACAATAATATATAATAATAGTAGTAAATGATAATAATTTTTACTATAATAAAAAAAAAAGATTAATGATAGAATAGAAAAGAGGAAAAACATAATAAAGAAGTAATTTTGATGAGAAAAGAAGAGGAATTGTGTTATGTTAATCAAAGGGACATAATGAGGCGGCGCTTCTAGTAGGTTACGGAGTGAACACTACGCCGTGTGTTAGATTACTGCCTTCGACTTGGACTGTCAACTTGGGAACTGGTCTTGTTCAACCTTGTCGCTTCCACATTTCTTTTTTTTAAAGAAAAAAACCTAAATTTGCATTTAGACCATGATACTTTTAATGTTAAGTAACGTTAATTCTAACTACTTAATTTAATTCTTCAAATTCCCTTCCTTCTTCATTTTAAGTTCCAAATTCGCATACCGTATCAATAGTTTTCGGTTTGGTAGTGTGAACGTTTCAATTTGTTTGTTATATGGTGAAAATTTCTTACTCATAATCACTCATTTTTGTGTGACTTCTCGGACAACTAAAAAAAAATACTCTTCTAATTATAATTTTAGAAAACGTTAATCAAATATAGCCATGTTTTGGTTTTTCAGAGATAATTAAGTGTTCTTTTGAAAAAAAATGGTATATATTTACTTTTTCCATAATATTATTTTCGGTTGACGCTTATGATTAATGAAATTTCATTACCGTGTTGAAAATTAAGCACCTACTTGGTTTTACCTACAAACAATATTTGCTTTATGATATGAATAATGGAGACTGATGCTATAATTTTCTACGAGTCTTTACATTAGTTAATAAAAAGATATTAAATAAGAATTAAGTATATTTAATATTTTAGAAATATAAAATATATTTAATGTTTTGTTTAGGCATTGTGTCCGTGAAAGAATTGATCACTTCAACATTTATAAACACTCTTTTTTTTTTAATAAAGAAGTGCCTCCGATCATTTATTTCCATAAAGTATTGAATCAATTATTGATATCATTACCTAAAGCTTAAACAATTAAAACTTGTAAAACTGCGAGGGAATTTTTAAGAATAATAACTTACAAAATTAAGTCTTCTGGTCAGGTTTGTATTTAATAAATCTATTTTTCATTTAGATGAGATGAGATATGCAACACATTTTACACCAAATCATATATATTGAGTATTGGACTAAAAATCGAGATTTAATATATCTAATAAATAACGAATATATTATTTCAACATCATCTTAAATATTAAACTTTTAAACTAATCTAACTTTATAAAATATATAATATAAATTTGTTTTATCTCTAATCAATATAAAGTTTTTAATATAAAAAGAATTTTAATCCACGGTCGTTAAAATACAAATATAAAAGTAAGTATAAAAACTAATAATATTAATTTCATACAGATTTAGTTAATATTTTGATTTTTATATTTAAGACAAATACTCAATTATTTTTCATTATTTTCTTTTATCTAATTGAGTCTCGATGCATGTGTAAGACATGGATATAAGCTTTTATTACACGAAAAAGAAAAACCCTAAAAAAAGAGAATTGTGATCTTACGGGTCAAAGAAGCAGAGCATAAACTAAAAAATGAGTGAAATCAAAAGGTTTTGGCTTTGTGGATCTGACAAATGTGTAGTTATAAAAAGAAAGCCTCCATTGCACGTTCCCCTCATCCCTCATCCTCATCTTGTGCGAACAATTGACTTATTCCCCTCTCTAACCAACTTTTTCTTTCAATATTTTCGACTTTCTCTTCTTTTTTTCACACTTCAAAACTCACAAGCTTCAAAAAGATAAAGTATACTAAAAAGATATAAATATTTTTTATATTGATTATTCTCGCAATACCAAATGTCTAGAGCCAACAAATGGAATTAAAGTTATTTCGTATCTAATATTACTATATAATTTAAAAAATGTGTGATACTTGAAAATGAAGAAGGCGAGTCAACCGATGAGTGCTGAAAGAACTTGGGCAGACAAAAACAAACGTGTTTCTTTTTTATGACAGGAATCATTAGTTTTAACAAAACTTAACAACAGTGGTATAAGCACGCATCCAGATTAGCACACACGTGCATAAAATACAATGTAATTGATAATGTCGGAGGTAACACGTTGAATATGAATAGAAAAATGAATAATGTAATATAAAGAGAAAAATACACGAAAAAATGGTGTTTTTTGTGTCTGAATTTGAAGAATGAAGCGTGAGAAGAAGGCCGTGCACCGTCCATATAGAGAGAGCAGGATTTGACCCCAACAAAATAAGGTTATTAGTCAGAAATAAAATCAAACTCTGAGTCCCAGCTTTTGATGCACTATTTGAGGCGCATATGTTCGTTGCAAAAAAACAACTACATAACTCCAAATCTTGCCAAAATTTCTCATCATGAGATCTTGATTCACACACACACATATATGGGAATTATTATTCAAAAGAAATGATTGACAAATGCAAAAAGCAACAAAAAATGTGTATAGAGAGAATAGGATCGAGGATGAGGATGATTGAGAGAGTTTGATTATATTCATCTCGTGTTTCCAGTAAAATGTCATCTTCCTCAATTTTTTTTTTTATCGATAAAAAAGTAATATATTAATTGATAAGTACATTTTGTGTTATTTTGAGAGGGAGAAAATAGGAGAAATAACAGCATTCCTGTTACAAAATTATCTGGTCTTCCCATCTCGCATTCAATGTACTGATTTAAAGGTAAATGATGGTAAACCATTATTTTGTCTCTCAATTTGTTGAATTGGTTCGATTTGGTATTCAAATTTTTGGAAGATTCAATTTAGTTTCCGAATTTTTAGAAGGTTCAATTTGTTATTATTATTTTGTAAAATGGTTTAGTTTAGTTTAGTATCTCTCATTATATTTTAGTTAATGTCGTTTGTATACTGATGAAATGTTATTGTGTAATAGAATCGTAGGATCAAATTGAACTTTCCAAAACATTAAAAAACCAAATTGAACAAACTAAAAAGATCGGAAGACCAAATCAATAATTATACCAAAATTATTATACCCTTCATAACTATTATAATAACGTAATAATATTACTTTTAAAATTACACTTACAACAAATTAATATTCCGAATTTCTAAATTATTTACCAAAACAATTATTGTATTTTTATTTTGTATTAATTTTTTTTCCAATTTATTCATTTAAATATTTTTTATAAAATATATAATTCATCTAAATATAATTTTAGATTACATCAATAACAATTTGATAATTTTATTTTTTTGTTTATTAAATTTAATTTTTAATTTATTATATCAATCAAATCACTCACAAATTTTCACAAATTTTATTTTTAAATTTATTCATTAACACTCCAAATCCTTAGAAATAACAATACTAATTTCACCATTAATTTATCATCTTTCTCTTTTTCAAATTAATATATTCTTTTTCATCTCAATCTCAGTGCGTTTTTCCTTTGTGAATTTTTTTCATAAGATATATTACATCTTAAAAAATGTAAGCCTCAATTTTATCAAATTAAATGATTTTTAAAACGCAAATTTGATATTCATTTTTCTAATATTTTATTCTTTTGTGTACTTTTTTGTCACGTGAAAACAACTGACAAACAACTTTTTTTTGTCATGGAAAATGTCTGCTAATCAACCTTAATTGTTTAGTTGTGGAAACCTTATTTAAAGTAACCTACAAAATCTATATTCTATTTATTCTTTGGTTTTTAATTTCGGTTTATTGAAAAATCTTCTTTCACTGCATAATTTTACATTATCTATATTTCAATGTTCAAGTTACTTTATATCCACCAACTTTATTCAAATCTCTGATGTATTTTTCCATTGTAACATTTTTGCAACAATTAATAAATGTTATAGTCATTAGGAAACTTCAATTATTTGTATTTGTTATTTAACGTCATATTTTAATTGTTATTATTATTCGTGTAAAAAATATACTTCATTAATAATTAAGACAATGTGAAAGTGAGTATGGATATATCTAATGAAGATGAAGATGAAACATAATTTCATATCAGACAAAAAATATGAATTTCTATATAATATATATATATATATATATATATATATATATATATATATATATATATATTTAGCAAAAATAAATTTATTAAAACTACACGTGCAATTTATTAGAAGCAATACTATTACTAAGGGGAGATCAAAGTTTGTGTAGAAACTTATTTTTAATCCAAAAGATAGTTGTGAATGACACGCTATGTATTTACTTTTGCTTCACGTTAATACGAGGTACAAGAGTTAAAATATAGGAACAAAATTTTCAACAAACCATTAATATAAATAAATGATGAAAATTATACATATGTGGAATAAGAAAACAAAAGCTACACTCTTACACTTTGACATTTTGTATCTAAGATGACCAAAGAAAGAGAGAACCGAGCATATAAAATAATCTTGTTCAATCTCACAACCTACATTAACTTGCTTTCTCATGAAAATAGCCCGCAATTAAAGCCATTGATATGTTTTTTATTCTGTAAACATTAGTTAAATATTAATTACCAATCTATCACTTATTTATTAACTTTGAGTATAAGACAAAATTATATATATTTTTAGTTTATAGGATTCTTAAGTACACATCCATTGTTAGTTACAGTTAAATATCTTTTGCGTTAAATATCTGTTTATTCTATTGTTCAGTACATACAAAAAATTAACAGGTCATTATATTAAAAAAATATATATATATATATATATATATATATATATATATTTAAAAAAAATTGAGAATCAAACTGTATTAAAATTTAGAAAATAAACAAATATAATTTTTGTCTTAAAATTTAAAAGTAAAAACATATTTAAATTTTTTATTTTTAAACCATTTAATTAAGAATTAAACATCACATAACTTATGTTAACTAAATTACCAATAATGTTTCCTATTTTATATACTTTGTCAATTACATAAAGTAAATTTGTAAAATATATAAATTCATCTTCTAATATTATTATACATAATTTTTCTGGAAGCAATGATTACCAAAGTAATATACATATATACGTATATAATCGTGTAACTTCTGTAAGCAATGATTAATCTCGTTACAAACCGGATCTCTACCATTGCATTCAAGTTTGTCCAAATAGAGGAGAAAAAGTGTGATCTAACATCCTGTGCTTTGTATTTTTTGCAATAGCAATAAGAAAAAAAAATATTAATTTTAATTGTTAAAAAAATTATTTACTTTAATGGAAAAATATTTAAGTAATTTTATGAATAATAAATACCCACAAATGAAAGATCCATACATGCAAATGCGAGTCAATGATTTGATGAATATAATTTGACTTTATGTGTGTTATTTTATGCACAAAAAATCTTTCTATTTTGAAAAAAAAAAAATTTATTTTAGGTGTAGACAAAAAAAAAAATTGTCATGGATGTTTTCCACCTTATTTAGTTAAATTTTCATTTCTTATTTCCTTTATTACATCTTAATTTTTTTTATTAATTTTAGATATTTATGTAATTTTGTAGTAATATTTTTTTTTCTTCTTTTAACTCCACTTATTTATACCGAACAACTTAAAAAATCATCTAAGTTTCTATTTGTTTTCTTTTATTTCCTGTGCTTTCAAATTCTTTTCCGTTTTGAAAACCATGCATAACATAAACTAAAAAAAAATAACTTTCAGTGGCTATTTAATGATCCATATAGTTGCATAGCTATTTTCATATACATGTTGAAGTCAAATCATAATTCATCAATCAAGTAGGCTAAGTCAGTTATCGGAAATGTGTATAACTCATTTGAAAAAAAATAAAAAATTTTGCACTTATCAAATTAAAAGCTTATTTTTTCTTGTGATATTATCATGAAATTAAAAATAAAAGTCAAATCAAAACTTTGAATTTATTATATTACTAACTACTAACAACTCTCGACGTGAAATACAGCTGTGCTTTTTCAACGTGCTAGAAATAAATTATTTTTTAAGATATTTTGATATTCAATTCTTTTTATATGCATTTGATACTATTTTACACCTTCACTTTCATTTTCTTTTATAATTACAAAAAATTATTTATTTTATGACTATTTTACTTCTAAATCGGTATCAAATGATTCTCAAATGGTATGAAATGATTTTTTTTTCTATTTTTTAATACAAATATTTTCTTTTATGTTCACTTTCATTTCTTCTACTAATATATTTTAAAGTCAAGTAAAATAAAAGTTTACCTGAGTTTTTATTCTTAATTACCAAACTGTCTTTCTATTATTTTAATTTGTTTTATGCCGTTAAAAATGTATACACAAAAATATTATTATTTTATTCAAATTTAAATAAAAGTTTTATATTTAATTATTACACTGTACTAGTATAATTAAACAAGTAAATCAATTCAATTTGTTTTATCTCAAATAGAACTAATGCTATCGTTAGTTAAATAAAGACATATTAATACATCTATAACTTTATACATTAATACCGTGTTATTTTTTTTTATCTGTTTTATCAATATCATATGTAGGGTAGGGGTGTAAAAATATTAGTAACAAATTTAACTAAAGAAAATATAATCTGTATTTCAAACGGTTTATGACTTTTGGACATTTTTCTCGTTTTACTCACCGTTACTTTAATAGTGTCACGGGTATTTTTGTCAATTTAAAAAACACAAATAAAAAATAGATTAAAATAAAAAGCTATGCTAAAATATGTAATTTAAAATTAAAATATATTGACAAAAAGTGATATGGTTTTTAATAAAATAATTTGATATTAAGATAATTATATATGTATATATATTTTAATTTTTAATAAATAATGTTATTTTTATCTTTTATTATTTTATTATCGTACCCATATCTCATTTAGAAGTTGATGTCTAAAATCGTTTAAATATTTATTATTCTTTCACTCTTCAATTGGATGTTCTGTTATTGGTCCTACAGTAAGCGGCAAAAAACTCTTCGACCCTCTAATCAATAAGAGAGTAAAATTTTTTTTAGAGAAAACGAGTTTGAGTGATTATTTTTCCAGTGAGTATTCCATGTAAGATACTATGTGTATTTATAGGGTCTCTCTCAAACCTTAGACCTATATGATAATAAGATAATCTTAATAATATAACAACTTACTTGAAATAAATAAATATAATAATAATAATAATAATAATAATAATAATAAAGTAATATATTACTTGGTATACTAAATACTTTGTTAATATTTAATATAAGAGAATATTAAGATGTAATCGACTAATATTTAGTATTAGAACATGATCATACTATCAAAATTATTATGATTGCAATTAATATATGAATATTTTTTTCAATAGATAAATATGAGAAGAAAATCTTTTGTGATCATGTATTATTTTTAATATTTTACAACATAATTATTATCTTAAAAATGAGTTAGAGCTTATTGTCTGGGCTGAGATGATCCCGGCCAGTTTCTTCTTATTGGGCCGGGTACTATCCGGCCATACACTAACAAGAACTAATGCTATCGTTGAGTTAAATAAAGACATATTAATACATCTATAACTTTATACATTAATACCGTGTTATTTTTTTTATCTGTTTTATCAATATCATAGGTAGGGTAGGGGTGTAAAAATATTAGTAACAAATTTAACTAAAGAAAATATAATCTGTATTTCAAACGGCTTATGACTTTTGGACATTTTTCTCGTTTTACTCGACGTTACTTTAATAGTGTCACGAGTATTTTTGTCAATTTAAAAAACACAAATAAAAAATAGATTAAAATAAAAAGCTATGCTAAAATATGTAATTTAAAATTAAAATATATTGACAAAAAGTGATATGGTTTTTTAATAAAATAATCTGATATTAAGATAATTATATATGTATATATATTTTAATTTTTAATAAATAGTGTTATTTTTATCTTTTATTATGTTATTATCGTACCCATATCTCATTTAGAAGTTGATGTCTAAAATCGTTTAAATATTTATTATTCTTTCACTCTTCAATTGCATGTTCTGTTATTGGTCCTACAGTAAGCGGCAAAAAACTCTTTGACCCTCTAATCAATAAGAGAGTAAGAATTTTTTTAGAGAAAACGAGTTTGAGTGATTATTTTCCCAGTGAGTATTCCGTGTAGGATACTATGTGTATTTATAGGGTCTCTCTCAAACCTTAGACCTATATGATAATAAGATAATCTTAATAATATAACACCTTACTTGAAATAAATATAATAATAATAATAATAAAAAAGTAATATATTACTTGGTATACTAAATACTTTGTTAATATTTAATATAAGAGAATATTAAGATGTAATCGACTAATATTTAGTATTAGAATATGATTATACTATCAAAATTATTATGATTGCAGTTAATATATGAATATTTTTTTTCAATAGATAAATATGAGAAGAAAATCTTGTTTGATCATGTATTATTTTTAATATTTTACAACATAATTATTATCTTAAAAATGAGTTAGAGCTTATTGGAAATGGTATAGCTTTTGTAAAATTCAATTTTGATATAACAAATAGAGAGTACTGAAAATGGGTTGTTTATTTTTGTAAAATTCAACTTTGATATCTAGTAAAAGATGATTTAAAAAAATAATAAAAATAAAAATTGTAAGTTATGTTTTAATTTAGAATTTGAATTCTTTAGTTTTCATTTTATAAACTCTACTATTTATTTATTTATTTTTTCATTTTTTTCTCTCATCACATCCTCTTTGCTCTTTCTTCATAATTTTGACTTCATTTATTATCCTTTATCTAATCAAAAGTTACCTCGTAACATAAATTAAGATGATTTGATATAATTAGATTTTGTTTTAGAGAAAAAAATATTTTCCATCAAATCTTGAAGTTTTCTTTCTTGATGTGGTTCACATGAAGTGAATATAGGTTTCACATATGATATTTAACTCTATTATATTAATTAATGTATATCTATTGGTTTGGGAATTAGATACTTTTGAGAGTAAGTTGTGACTTTTTTAGTTTTTATAGGATAGTGAAGTAACTTATTGAAAAACATAAGAATTAATGTAAGAGAAAGATTGTTAATGACGAGTTACAATTGAGAATTTAGTTGAAACTAAATCTAGATAGTATATAAGATTTGTGTGTTTGTTATTTTTTTTTATTGTATATCATTTTATTATTTATATTCACGAGTTTATATAAATATGATGACTGATTCAGAAAATGAAATTAATTATATTTTTATAATTAGCGCGACTTAAAAATAATTTAATTTATGTATAACATTCTTTTTAAATATAACAACTTAGCTTTTGTTTATTGTGGACTGAGCTTGGAAGGGTTAAATTGGGACAATAGAGTATTTTATTTTGTTTTGAAATAACGTATATTATTTCATTTAAAAAAAAAGCTTCATGATTTGTAGATCTTTCAATGAATAATTTGTGTTTATTTAACATAATTTACAGTGGTTGAATTTAGAATACAATTTTTCTAATTTAACCAGAGTCATTTTGTAGGTTTTTTCAAATTGAGTTATTTAATGGAGTACTCTAATAATTTTATCAATCATTAATTTCGGAAGCAAGACACTTTTTTTACTAAAATTGATGTTCTGAAGTATTTAGAAAATTTGAATTTGAGGAAGTTGGTTGATTGAGAGGAAGATGAGAAAGTTGTTGATATTGTGTTGGTTTGAGAAATGATATGCAAAATAGATGTTTGAAAAGGAAGAATTTTGAAGACATTGAATTTCTCAACAAACTATTTGATTTTTGAAGTACTAAAGAGTGGAAACACATGGAGACGCTAACATAATAACAACGACCCGTCCACAGATAAGACCAAGGCCGTTCATTGCTTCCATCCACCTGACAGACAAGAGCGCCACAATTTTAATTGAAAAAGGAAACAATTTTGTAAGGAAAAGAGAATCTCAAGCGTTTGGGTTAGTTGCAGCGTTCTTCTGAGTCCCAAACCGAATCTAGGACCAGAACAACAACAATTGTCTTCTAGGGTTGTTGTCTTTTCAGGATAACACAAGCACCTCGTTTTCGTCGCCTAATGTAACGCGAAAACAACAACATCATCGTCGATGAGCTCGAGCAATTTAACGGGGTTTGTGTTGGCCGTGGTTTCCAGCGCTTTCATTGGCTCCAGCTTCATCATCAAGAAAAAGGGTCTCCAACTCGCCAGTGCCAATGGCCCACGTGCAAGTCTCTGCTTTCACCCTCCCAATTCCCTTTTTTCATATGAAAAAATCGTTTTTTTCTTCTTCTGGGAAATAATGTCTCGTACGTGGTCGTGTATTGCGTTGTAATTTGCAGGCGTTGGTGGCTATGGTTACTTGCTTCAACCCCTCTGGTGGGTCGGAATGATTACCAGTACGCAACGTTTTCTCTGGTGGGTCGGAATGATTTCCAGATTTTTTTTTACTGATTAATTCAAAATTGTTTGCAGTGATTGTTGGAGAGATAGCTAATTTTGTAGCTTACATTTATGCGCCTGCTGTGCTTGTTACTCCACTCGGTGCTTTGAGTATAATTGTAAGGTAATATTTGTTGTTATTGTTATTATCATTATAATGTTATTGGGTTCAGCTATTCACTTCGGTGCCTGTATATCTCCATTCTAAGTTTTAGTCCTTGTGCGAGAAAACTATTAGTTTTAGTTCATATACAAGAAAAATGTTAGTTTTAATCCCTTTCTTATTCATCAGTGCCAGAAAATTTTCTCTGGTCTTGGGAAGAGAGACCAAAACTGAGAAAATCATGCATGTCTATAGACTAAAACTAACGATTTTATGGTATAAGAACTAAAACTTAAAATGGAGACAATTAGAGGAACCTATGAATAGTTTAACTTTATTATTATTACAGAGCTAAGAGTTTATATGGATATGGGCAGTGCCGTCTTAGCTCATTTTCTCTTGAAGGAGAAGTTGCAGAAAATGGACGTGTTGGGGTGTCTTCTATGCATTGTGGGGTCCACTGTTGTGGTGCTCCATGCGCCTGAGGAGAAGTCTCTTACTTCTGTGCTGGAAATATGGGAATTCGCCATTCAACCTGGTATTCTGTCAATCTTTCATTGGTTTTCCATTATGAAACGCCTAAGAATAAGACTTAGGTTCAGTACTTTAAGTATTTTTTGTGGTGGTCTCCAATCAGAGTTGAAGTTTTACATTTGTAACCTATGTTTAAACCTCTTAAACTATTATACAGACTGTGAGATTACCAAGGAGAAATTATAATTGTGACTGGAGAATAATGTATCTAAGTTTTGTTCAATGGTTAATGAGTTGTTCCTGATTATTGCTTTCTATTTTGGCATCAGCATTCCTCTCGTATACGGCCTCTGTAATTGCAGTGACATTGTTCTTGGTTTTGTATTGTGCTCCCCGCTACGGCCAGACTAATATTTTTGTTTATATTGGAATATGCTCGATAATTGGCTCCTTGACTGTAAGTGACTTACTTGGTTAAGTTCTTCAGTTGTTACTACTTATGTGATACTTATCATTTTGGATATTTCTGCATGTTCTAATTGTTGCCTGATTTGTATACTTAGACCAACATTTGTTTGATCTTTGTGACAAAAATCTTATTTATCAGGTCATGAGTGTAAAAGCAATTGGCATTGCGATAAAACTTACAATAGAAGGTTCAAACCAGGCTATCTACTTTCAGACATGGATTTTTGTGATGGTTCTTGTCACCTGCGTCATTGTCCAACTGAATTTTCTTAATATGGTCAGTGCTATTTGTTTTTTGTGCGATCATAATTTTTTATGTTATGAACTTATGACATTAATTAATTGTTTAAAATATGCGTGCTTATTTCAAATACTTTGGTGGATTCTGTTGCTTTATTCTCCATGCTTTATACGTATATCATATACCCTATTGAAGAACAATATAAGTTAAAAGTAATTTAGTCTGTTTGTGTTTCTTTGACATAGTACAGGATAATAACGGTAGGGATTTATCATTTTTTAATTCTAGCCACGGTGAGACTGTGATTGCTGAAAACTATGTGAATTTTCTTGTTTAATATCCTCTTAATTGTCTTCATTATGGATGCAGACTTTTTATAAAATCTTGATTATAAAAATATTAGTTTTAATATTTTTCTTTGCCATAATGCATTTGTCTACATATTTGTATGTTCTAATCCTCTAATCTAACCAAGATTTTGATGAATTCTAAGACAAGTATCATGGCTGTTTCAAAGTGAGCTTTAGTTATCATCTATTTGCAATCTTACCTTATATTTTATATTCAATTTTTTTCTACTAATTGACTGATTGAAAGTGACAGGTGCATTTTCGTTGATGTCTAGACTTGTAATTTTTATTGTGGTAATATAATTACTAAATGTAGAATCCCATCAAAATTTTCTGTCTAGTTTCATATTGTTCTTCCCCTTTTTCCCAGCCTCGCAGTCAGTATTGTAACTTGCGTATTTGGAGGTGCAAATAAATAGTTTGGTTTCTAATCAGTTTTTGCTTAAATGCTAGCTGTAGTGCAGGTCATAGTGATTCAAATCATGAATTGCCTAGTTAATATTTTATCATAAATAATAAATAACTCATTGAATCATAAAATTTGGGGACACAATGAAAAGAATAACTCCTAATATATCATATGAATGATATATGTTGATATTGAACTAGGAAATGACACAAACAGCTTAACCATGAATCTTATAAAACAAAATCACGATCGCATGCCTTCTGTCAAAGCTCAGCACATAAGATAAGCAATGGTATAGCCAAATATATAAGCCTTTGTTTTAGAAGAATGAAAGTAGAAGGTCCAAACAACTAAATAGGATGCATAGAGTGTGAGTGAGTGACTCTGTGAAGTCCTTTTTTCAGAAAAAAGAACACATTAATGAAATGACCAAATAACCATGGTACAGGTAATTTTCAATTGGGAGCGGAACTGTTTTTCAGTAACTAAGGTTAAGAACTTGAGATTAGCTTTGAGTAATTTGAGTACTGTGGTTAAGACTTTGCATATGCCCACACTGCTTATTTATTTTTTTAATTTTTCTGTTGTTGAGTATGTTACTAAAATTTTGAAGTCCGAAATCATATGAAATTATCTTCCTTTAGAAGAAAAATCTTGCTCATGTTCCTTCGTATCATGTCTACCATCTGATTATATTAGTATGAAAAATTATTATAGGTTGTAGGCTTGTCTTACTTTTCCTGGCTTAATGTCCACTTTCTTTTCTTTGATTCACTGACTATAATCATCCATTGATTTTTGATAGTTGTTTAAAGGATGTTTAGTAATTTAGAAGTTTGAGGTGTAAATCCCTTGTCCAAATAACATCCATGATGCTTGAGCTGAAGACCACCATTCACATTTTGATTTACTGGAGTTATTCTGTTCCTTTTTTCTGCCATCATTTCCATGTTATTTATCCTTCAATCCTGTCTTTTTAATGTACCAACTCTTTCATGGTTGCAGGCATTGGATAACTTTAACACAGCAGTTGTTTCTCCCATCTATTATGCATTGTTCACAGCTTTTACAATATTGGCCAGTGCAATTATGTTTAAGGTTGGTACTTTTCTGAAACAGTAATTTTGTGAGAGGAAGGAGACATTTAATGGTTCAAGTATTTTTTACAATCTTGCCTCTTCTTTTCATATTTTAGGACTATTCTGGTCAAAGTATAAGCAGTATTGTGTCAGAGCTATGTGGTTTAATCACTATTTTATCTGGAACGACTCTTTTGCACAGTACAAAAGAGCCAGATTCTCCAATCCTTACAGGTAATATATTGTGTAACATAGTGAAGAATAAAAACATTGGAAATTATCTTGAGATAAGGTAACTGATGCAGTTTTTCCAACAGTACATACATATTCTGATTTTTCTCCATATACAGATTTATATACACCATTGTCTCCGAAAATGTCATGGTACATCCAAGGCAACGGTGATCCTTGGAAACAGAAGGAGGAGGATGCGCCGCCACCCTTTAGTTTGATTACAGTCATACGGCAAGACCATTTCAAGTGACATGTGCCTAAACTCTGCTATAGGTAGATTTATCCTGTGCAATCCTTCCATTCAGCATCTATATTTTCTAGATCAATAAACATGAATGTGCTAGCATTGTGCCTAAACATCAATAATATTTGTTTCTCTTACGTTGTGCAGGCAGAGAAGAGATGGTGCTTGTTGTACCATGTTTCCAAGGAGTGAGTTATAGTCTAGTTTGCTTCCTTTTTTGTATTTTTCCAATGATTTTGTTCCTTCCACACCAGCCTCTCTTTTTTACTTCTATCATTTTTTCAATGAAGAATATTTCACTGTTCTGGTGATTAGTAGGCTGAGGAAGCTAATCAATGTATATTGATCAGTGTAGTTTCAACTTTCAACTATTTAGTTATTGTTTGGACATTATTTGTAGTATATATGCAATATATACATATATATATATATATATATATATATAATTTCTCACTTTAAATTTTTAAAGTAAATGTTATGTTTCAGAAGAAATAATCTTAAATTGTGTGATGCCTGCAAATACAGGTTCTCTGCTGATTCTTTAGATGGTAGTTCTTTCCGGATCTTTAAAATACATTGATATTAATATATTAAAAAAGTTAATATATTTTAAAATATTAAAATATCATTATATTCCGAAGCATAGCAGAAGAATAACACCTAAACCTGAGAGAATTCAAATTCGAACTGGAAGTGTGCGATGACAGCTGTCATTAGAACTGAGCTATGTAATTGCATGTAATCCATCCATCAAACAATATTTTTGTATTTTTTGCTAATTTCATATAATTTGCTTTATTGATAATGAAAAAACACAATTTAAACACTGAATACATTGTTCTGTCATTATGATATCTATCATTTAAAGGTATTAATTATGTTGAAATCACTCAAATAATTATATGTTTCTAATTTTTTGACTCATTAAGTTAAACTACTCAATTTGAAGTGACGGTCTTTAAGTATGAGTTTGATTTTGAAAAAAAGAAAACGAAGAATATTTTTAAGTAAATTTTAAAATAATTATTACAGAAGTTACTAATTTCATTGTATGATTAATACTTAAATGAAACTATTAAAAATGTTTATACTGATAATTATATTGTTTAGGACTTAAAACAGTTATACGACAAATAAATTCTAATTATATATTAAGATTTACATTCTTAATAATAGAGAAGTATGTCTTTCGATTTAACTTTTTAAATTTTTAAATCTTTATTCGGTAAACTTAAATTCCCATTATTGATAATTAACTCATTTATTATCATATTTTCCCTTTCATAATACACTCAATTTTACCATTATTTAATAATGATTAATTTTCTCATATATGTTTCAATTTATATTTGTATTTTTAAAGTTCCTCTAAGTTACGAAATAACTGTATAAGAACTTGCAGACAAAATAGTATAAAACCGACCCGCATTTTATTCGGATGAATCGGTTTCGGTCGGTCTCCTTCTTTTTCTCACCCCTACTAAACAGTTTATTAGATCATGTAAATTTCTTAAACATAAGTTTTATTCTTTAAAAGTTAACAATACCAATATCGTTTAATTTTACGCAACTTAAAAGAAAAAAAAATTGTTTCTTTTCTCTACTTATTTAGTAATGGTGATATTTTATTATATATGTTTTTCTGTATTTTTCAATTTTATCCAAATTTATAAACACATGCTTAATATACAAGGGACTTATTAGTACACGTTGAATGACGTTTAACTTAATCTCTACATCCATCTTTGATTTTAAAATTATCCGATATAATATAACAATTAGTTTAACACCTGGATAAATACATCTATATATAAATAAAGCATGTTCGTGTACTTTACATTTTTTCTCTGAGAAATTTTTTTGAAATCTTTTAAAAGAAGATGCTGAACAGCGAGATCCAATTTCCGAGAAAAGTGTACCCTGTGTTAAATAATTAATAATACAAAAAAAAGAAATAATCATATCATGTGGCTGTAGTTTAGTGGTAAGAATTCCACGTTGTGGCCGTGGAGACCTGGGCTCGAATCCCAGCAGCCACAATATTTTGTATATGGTTTTAGATTTTCAATTTTTTTCGATTTCTGAAGAAGAGTAATTGAGATAGTATTTTTTTAAAGTAAATAATAAATAAGACAATGGAGGCATTAGAATCAACAAATAAAAGATTGTAGGATAGATTTTTTCACATAATTATAATATAAATTGATTTTATATAATTTTAAAAGCATTATTGATGTGAAATTATTAATAAAATTAAATAAATTTTGTGTTACACATTTATCAAATTCTATTGATTTGAGTGCCGAAGTATCCATAGATAAAATATTTATTATCAACAACTAAGGACAAAAACGTAAATATAAAAAAAGAAAGGCCTAATAATAAAAAATTTGGATAGAGTGGTCTCTAAAGTTATAAGAACAAATTATGACCTAAAAATTTTTATATTTATAAATATTTTTTACAATAACTCCTCCAAAGAAGGGATTAACATGGGTGATTCATGATTTTGACAAATAAAGAAAAAATAATGGCATAAACGTTGAACCAGACTAGCTGGCAGCGTTAATTGCTGCTGAGATGTTGCTAATTAAACGCTAAACTACCATCACATTCCTAACCAGCATGTCTAGTTATGAGTTTATTTTTAATTATTTTTTGTCTTAGGGTTTGTTTAGGTGTTAATTAGGAATATTCATGTTTGAAAGGCTGGAATAACCTCTAACACACTTAATGGGATTCCATTTCATCTTCCAAGGAAGATCCAAAAGATAATGTTAAAAGATTATACAATATATAATACTGCCACCTAAATATTCAGTATTTTCAAATTTCATTACATAATTTGTTTCTTATAAGCTTTAATTACTATATAAAATTGCAGCAAAAAAGCTATATATATATATGCATTGATATTGTAAAATAATTTTACAACAACTATGATATATGACATATTTATAACAATTGTTTTTTTTAATGTAAAACTATTACAGTGTTAATATTAATTAGCATTGATTTTTAAAATAACTCTATTAATGTACGGTATAAAAAGCATAATAGAAAATAAACAATTGTGGTCAATAATAGTACCTATTATTTTTTTCTTAATCATTCCTGATTTAAGAAGGAAGCCCGTGGACTTTGATTTGGAATTGAACATGATTAGTGTATGTAAAAAATTAACTAAAAAATTCGATAAATTTATTTCACCATGCCATGCATTTCAATGCATTATAGTCTTATCTACGGAATTGAAGATATTCTAGGAAGTAAATAAAAAAGAAAAAGAAATAAGGAAGACTGAGAAAATTTGTCTAGAAAACCTTGCATGTGAAAACTTTTAGTAGATAGATTCTGAATTCTTACTTCTATATTATTGTGTATGTGTGGTTAAAAGTGCTGGTTGAGGAAGCTCTGCTTGAATTGTTGTAAACCTATCACATCTTATTTAATTTTTACAAAAATAAAAAGTTATATCTGTATTAATTTTAAATTATGAAGAAGTTAATTCTATGTTTTCGATTTTATATTTATCTCTTCAGAATTTTTGTCTGAAAAGATTCTTATAAGTGTTTTTTTTATTAGATAGTTTCAGCACAACATCTTAAATGCTTACAATTATAAAAAAATTAAATAATTTTTCAATTATATTATTTGTTTATATTTATCCCCCATAAATACAAACATTCAGTTAAGGTCATCAATTTTAAAACTGTAATATTCAAAATCCGTTTTATCTACAAATTTTGTATGTCAAGAAATTTCCATTCATAAATACAATTTTTTCTTTTAGTAAGCCACCTCTTAAAATAGTGAGAAACTTAGTTCTAACACTTTATTAATAATGACACTAAATTAAAAAAAAGAAAGTAATTTATAAATACAATGAAATGAACCATTTCACAAGAGACAAGCGAAAAAGGGTAAGCAAATGCAAACATCTTGTAACTTGTTTTTGTCCAATAAATATATTTGATTAAAATATGATTATATAGCTGTCATAATGGGTTATAAGATTATTTTTATCATTTGAATAATAATACAAATAATGTTAACAATAAAATATCCTTTTTATCGTATTTTTATTCTCAACCTAATAGAGTATTTTTTTGCACTCATCTTTTACTTTCAAGCAAACAAACATCTTCTTCATGCCAAGGTGGCTAATACGACAACCTGCAGAGTTGCGAGCAACGTATCCCTCCGATTGTTAACTTTTTCTCCCAACCCAAGGAGGAATCTGTTATCATATTCTTCTCGGGATATTCCTCAAGATTCCAGGGACCAGAATTTTATTTTTCTTACATAATACATCATCTATATATATGTATAAGTTTGGGCAGAGATAAATCAGAAATGAAAAGTTTGCGTTGAGAATTCAGGCGGTGGCGATGAGCAGTCCTCCGGTGAGTTCGTCGGCGGTGGCATACGAAGCATGGACAAGCCTGGCAGTGCCGGATTGGTTGAACAAAGGAGATAACGCATGGCAAATGGTGTCGGCGACGTTGGTGGGGATCCAAAGCATGCCGGGCCTCGTCATTCTCTACGGAAGCATCGTCAAAAAGAAATGGGCCGTCAACTCCGCCTTCATGGCGCTCTACGCTTTTGCGGCGGTCGTCATCTGCTGGGTCACCTGGGCCTACAAGATGTCCTTCGGGGAGAAGCTGCTGCCCTTCTGGGGCAAGGCCGGGCCGGCGCTGGGCCAGAGGTTTCTCATAAAGCAGGCGGGCCTCCCCGCCACGCCGCACCACTTCAGTAACGGCGCGTTGGAGACCGCGGAGATCGAACCCTTTTACCCGATGGCTACCATGGTCTGGTTCCAGTGCGTGTTCGCCGCCATTGCTCTTGTCATCTTGGCCGGCTCCGTTCTGGCTCGGATGAACTTCAAGGCCTGGATGATGTTCGTGCCGCTCTGGCTCACCTTCTCTTACACCATCGGCGCTTTCAGCTTGTGGGGCGGAGGCTTCCTGTTCCATTGGGGCGTCATGGATTACTCCGGCGGTTACGTCATTCATCTCTCTTCTGGGATTGCTGGCTTCACTGCAGCATATTGGGTTAGTTCTTAGTTCGTAGTTCACTTCTTACACTACATGCATGCATGGCTAATGCATCAAATTATTAACTTTGTGGTTTACCTTGTTCTTTATACCTACGTCTGAGTTCCATGATTAATATTTTACTTGGTTGGCTAAGCTCAGACGCTTGAACTCTTCCTTGGTGACGTAACCGCAGAATTTAAATAAATGAAATGATTAACTTGTTTGAATGGAAACGATGGAAAGATAGTGTGAAGAAGAGGTTGGTGATGGTGAAATGATGTAATAGTTAATAAAATGAAAATGGAACACAGGTGGGGCCGAGATCGAAGAGGGACAGAGAGAGGTTCCCGCCGAACAATGTGCTACTGATGTTGGCCGGTGCGGGGCTGCTGTGGCTGGGATGGGCGGGTTTCAACGGAGGAGATCCGTACGCGGCGAACACGGACTCATCGATGGCGGTGCTGAACACCAACATCTGCGCCGCCACCAGCCTCCTCGTATGGACGTGGTTGGACGTTATTTTCTTCAAAAAGCCCTCAGTTATTGGAGCCGTTCAGGGCATGATAACTGGCCTTGTTTGCATCACTCCCGGAGCTGGTAAGTAATTCTTAATAAAAACAGTATAAATTAGCTTAATTAATAAACTTAAATATGATTATTTGACTTTTGAATTGGAATTAATTATTTTTTATTTATAATTAAATCTAGACAAGGTATTTACTTAACCTGTTTATTTATGATTGCTTAATTTAGAAGATCCAGATATGAATTTCAATAGCTGCATGATCCTTGTATACAAAGAATCCTTAATATATATTTAATCTTTTTTAGTACCAACAAAACCAGCTGAGATTCTTCGGTCTTGAGTTTGGGATCCCAAGAATATGCTTATTAAACAAGTAGTCTAGCAGAGAAACTCAATCTTAGAGTTATTTCACAAGTCTTTAAGGAAAAATTTATACAGACAATTAATTTAAGAATTGAATTATAGAAAATAATTTATTGCCATTCCCTCCTTCACATTTTGTTGCTTTTCACGCATTAATAAAAAAATGAAGCATGAAACATTGCACATTAGCGAAACCAACTGCAACTATATTAATTATATTTATATTGTGGAAGATTTACTAAGAAGGGCTGATTAAATGCTACATTGTAGAACATTAAAATATACTTTTACCAGTGCTAGACTGATTAAAATATACTTTTACAAATAAATTTACTAATTTAATAAAATATTTATAAGAATTTTTATTTTACTATTTTCATTTCAAAATTACATGTACATACAATCTAATTAAAGATTAAATGAAAAGTAAGCATGGAAATTACGAAAGTGATACGAAAAAGGAGAACAAGCTCTTTAAAACAGAAATTAGTCAAGCATGACATTTTTGAATGATTTGTTTGAAGTCATGATCAAACCTAATATTAATTATGTCTAAACATTTTTCCAATAACATGGTTTTCTCTAATGATACGTATGGATCCATCCAGTCTTGAACTGCTGCTTTTAGTTAATAATTCAATTAGATGTTATTGTAAAAATTGTTATTGTAATGAAACACTTCAACATGCCGTTGATCATATCAAATTAAGTTCATATAAAATATTAAGATAATTTGGCTTGGTCAATCAAAGTTTAAACTTTGAAGATGTTGATGAACAGGTCTGGTTCAAGGATGGGCTGCGATAGTGATGGGAGTGCTTTCGGGGAGTGTGCCATGGTTCAGCATGATGGTGTTGGGAAAAAAGTTGAAAATATTTCAAATGGTTGATGACACACTTGCAGTGTTCCACACCCATGCCGTGGCGGGTCTTCTCGGAGGAATACTCACCGGCCTATTTGCGGAGCCAAACCTAAGCACACTCTTTCTTCCGGTCACCAATTCCAAAGGAGGAATCTACGGTGGCCCCGGAGGAGTTCAGATTCTGAAGCAAATCGTGGGAGCTCTCTTCATCATTGGGTGGAACCTCGTGGCCACTTCAATCATTTGTGTGTTCATCAATTTCATAGTTCCGCTCAGAATGACAGAGGAAGAGCTTCTCATCGGAGATGACGCAGTTCATGGAGAAGAGGCTTATGCACTGTGGGGTGATGGTGAGAAACTTAGCATCTACAAAGATGATACCACACACCATGGCATCATCGTCTCTAGTGGTGCCACTCAAGTCGTTTAAATCACCAAATTAACATCAACAACAAGGTTATTATTCTTTAATCACAATTATTATATCAATGGTGCAAGTCATAAAACTTTACATGTAAAAATAATTATAGTCTCTGTTGTTCCGTTGCTTTGGGGTTTGAGGAGGAGTGGGTGTGATTCCACACTCGACGATTAATTAAATATGTGATGTGAATAGTGTTGTTTTCAAGTGGATGATGATATTTACTCATTTCGACCACACCGAATCTTTACCCAATAACTCTACTTTCTTAATTGCACTCACATCAAAATCAAATTCGAATTCGAGTTCATCTCAATCTCTCCCATTGCTGACTCCATTTTTACTTTTTTAGTGCTTTTGCATGGGATACACAAATTAAACTAAATAATTTCTAAATCGTAGCACAGAAGATTCATTTTTGCTTTTCTCGTACCTATTGTCGTTAATGATATAGATTTGTTTCCAAGAAATCTAATGATATAGTTTTTTTTCCTTCTCAATACAAGTTAAATAATTATGATAAGTTGTGGACATTTTAGGACCAATAATTTAACCGCAAAGTTCCATTTATATATTATTGCTAAGAATTTAATTTTTTATATTAAATTTAAAACATTAACATACACCTAATCTAGATATGTGGTAAGAGGGAACCAAACTCATTTTATAATATTGATGCCTGTTCCAAAAAAAAAAAGTATCCTAAAGAGTGCTTATTTGTGGCATGATTATGGCTTCTACATATGGGACAATATTTTTGGTGCCATTTTCTCAAATTAGCCTCTTTTTTTAATTTATTTCTAAATATACATTTTAGTCAATTCACTTCTGCCCCAAAATATAATAAAAATAAAGAAAAAGAATTCTTAATAGAATTGTATGAACTAAGCTTTATTCTTTTTGTAAAAAAATTGAAAAAAAGAGAGAATGGTATATGAAGATTCTCATACATGGTTTGCATAGTTACCGAGAAAGCAAATTCCAACAATTTCATGCTATTCTTTAATAAAAAGTTACACATGAAACCTAACTTAATTAATTTAAGAGTTATTGATTTTAATGTTACAATTTTCTTCTCAATTTAATAAACAATACCTAAATCTTACGTAGCAGTATTATTAGTGATATCTTATAATAAAAAAAATGAATATCACATCTAATTTTGGACTTATTCATTTATTTCATTATCATGTTCATTCACCCTTATGATTTGTTACCAATAAGATCTAACACAGTTGATAAATAGTTGAATTTCTTAACAAAAGTTCGACTTTTTTTTTTATTGTTTTAATTGAGTGTATGGAGAAAACTGTGTTGGAAGAGACAAAACACATTTAACGATCTCTATAAAGTAGATTTATCTCATATATCTTTTATTATAAAAATACTTCTTTAATCATCATACACGTGCCATCATCTTAATCATCTAATATCATGAGATTAATAAAAAATAAAAATAAAATATCTATCCATTTCACAGAATTTTTAAACCACTTAATTTTGTTTCTTTGGATATTGATATGCATTGATGCAAAAGGTAACAAAACATTAAGAAACTGTGACGCGGGAATAGAATTCATTCTGGGACCATATCAGGATAGAGGGTGCTGAATAGTGTGATGTGATCAACGAACACTAAAAACATATGTAAATTTAGTTATTATATCTATAAAGTTATATAAATTAATATTTTATTTAAAATACTTTTCAAAATATGACAAGTATAAATTATTTCCAATTTAAGACTTCTCTTGAACTAAAGTTTTTACTTCAACTTTGAAGCAGAAGAATGAAATAGTAAAAGAAAAGGAAGATGCAGTGCCTTTTGTTTGTTGCATTTGGTTATACTTGAAATTATAAGTATATGATTTCCTAAAAAAGAAAGTGAACACGTGAGCATTTGGATTTTTGAATGAAAACAAGTACAACTATAGATAATGTATCTTTCTCCTCAGTTTCTTTCCTTTCGTTGTTCATTGTCCTCCAAAAATCCAACACCTTCCCTCACAACCTTCATTTCTTCCACTTCCAACAACACTAACACCATCTATTATTCTGCGTACAAAAGTTGACTGCCACGTCACCAACACTTTCCACATCACACGTGTCACAGTTCCACTTCACTACAGTCTTAGGTAAATGCCACAAAAAGTTCTTACTAAACTCAACCAAAATGTAAAAAATTGAACTTTTGACATTTAGTTTAATTCTTTAGTCTAACCACTTTTCTAATTTAGTTTAGTTTTACGATTTATGCATTATGTTGAGCATGTAACTGAGTATAGTGTGTGAAAAATGGTGGAAATTATGCAGACATAGGAGTTATATCAGATAATGTATCGTGGTGCACAGGTGAAGCCACAATTATCCGCAATTCCTTATCCTACTTGGAACTTTATGATGAGTCTTGCTCTTGCTCCACCAGGGTCCACGAATTTTGGTTAATTATTAATGCTAATGGGACCTTTTAAAAATGTAAAGTGGTTCTTTAGCTTTAAAAAAAACGAAGAGGCACTGTCATGGAACAGGAGAATAATATATGATAAAATCATTTTAGTGGAAGGTTCATTGGGCATAAATAAAGATGGGAATGAGATATATGCGTTGGAGTTGGAGCATTTTTTTCTGGTCAAATTGTGTTAAAAGACAGATAGATATAAAAGGGGTGAAGAAGAAGGTGATTATTATCAACAAAGTGAAATCCTTGTTTAGTGGGATTCTCATTCTCTTCCCACCACTCACTCACTCATTCATTCACACTAACCAAATACCTCTCATATTCCCTCCTATTTTCCCTCCTCCTGCATTTTTTTTATTATTATTGTTACTACTATTTTCATTGTTTTGGTGAAAAAAAAGGAGTTCTCGTTGTTTCCCTTTTGAGTCCCAGTGCTGGTTGCCACGTGGGTCCCCTGCACTCAACCCACATGATTGTGACACTCATCATAGTAGTGACAGACAACAATAAAGTTTCCTTCTTCAACTGCCCCTCCTTTCAATGTTCATGGTGTGTGCAGCTAGCTAGCAAGCTAAACTAGTATGCTTCTTTTTCTCTTCATTTTGTCCCTTTACCATTCATTCATACAAATACTACTTTGATACCTACCTTCTTTTTTACATAGATATTAGACAAAGATTTGTTTCTGAAAATAGATTTGATGTGAAAATATGAGTGTTCCAATCATTGACTCTGAAAACTCATCAGACTAATAATCTAGGTGCATGCTTATTTTGTTCTCTACTTATATTTCATCTTTTTTTTTTTGACTCTGATAAACTCAGTATTTAGAGTTCTTTCAACCGTCTCCCTGTGTAAAACCTATGCTTGGGAACTCACCCCGTTTTTCAAGCTGTTATGCAGTTCTATCTATGTTGGTTTTTTATGCTGCTATGTTGTTCTGTGTTGCTTTCTTAAGCTGCTATGTTGTTCTATGTTGCTTTCTTAACCTTTTATGCTGTTCTTTGTTGGTTTCTTAAGCTTTTATGTTGATTTCTTAAGCTTTTAATTACGTTCTTCTACGTTGCTTTCTTAATCTTTTGTGTTGTTCTACGTTGGTTTCTTAGGCTTTTATGTTCTGTGCTGGTTTTATGTCTGGCATTCATTTTGAAAGCAAGTGGTTGCTGTTGTAAACTTTATATCCTGCCGGCTAAAGTGTTAATTTTGGAGTAAACATATGATTCTGGGCATACTATTTTATTTTTATTTTTTTTGCGTAGTTTTATAGTTATTTATGTTAGAATGTTGTTTAATTGTTTTTGTTGGTGAATTTTTTCCTGTGGAAACTTCTGAAAAGGGACTCGACCAGGTGAGTTTTCCTCGGAGATCAAAGAAGTTTATATGTTTCGCCGAAATCTTAGCAGGGTTCCTCTCAAAATATTGACGAGGTGGCTCATATTCCTTACTATCTTGAAAGTCAGTTCAGCTATCAAAGATCCTGATATAGAAGGTGTGGTAAAATTTACTGTTATTCTTTTCTCACCTGAAGCATTTCTTGTTTGAATTTAATTTTTATTCCCTGCGTTACCGTATCAATGAACCGTATGATCATACATGTTTGGAAAAACTGTTTGAAGTCTTCAGTACAAATGAAGAACCTCAGTTATTGTAAAAATATGACTCTTTCTTTATTTTAAGTGCAGAAAACCAGTTAGAGATTTTATATTGACAGAGGATCCAATTTAAAAGCCTAAATTGTTCACTTGTTTCTTTGTCTTTATTTTACGATTTAGTTCTTATACTTGAAAATTTAAAGTTTTAGGTTCCTGTAAATGTATTTCGCGAATGATTTCAACCCCTACTTCACAATTTTTATTATTTACTGATATCCTTATTGAATTGTTCAGAGCTAACTATTTTGGCTAATATCCAGGTGAAGCTCTGTTAGATCTTTTACATTTCCTCAATGATTCCAATAAGCAAATAACGGACTGGGACGGCCATATGGTTAGCCCGTGCTTCAGTTGGTCTCATGTCACTTGTAAAAACGGACATGTCATATCACTGTAAGTTCATCATCCTAGAAAGTATTAATTTGCATGTTTGGTTAGACATTTGGAACCTCGGATCCATGTTTCTGGATGTAAAAAATACAAGTTATTCGAAGTTCCTTCAATTTGAATGTGGATCATGGATCTAACGCGAATTAAACATTCAATAAATGTTGTTTATTGCTATTATATTCTTAGTCAAGTCTCATCATCCTTTATTCAAACATCTTTACTGCATATAGGAACCTCTCAAACATTTGCAGAAATTTAACTTGTGAGTGTTACTCAATCTACAGGGCCATGGCTTCGGTTGGATTTGTTGGAACACTATCTCCCTCAATTACCAAGTTGAAATATTTGGTTAGCGTGTAAGTTGTCACCATGATAAGAAATCGATGTAAAATATATCCCAGTCTTTGGTTTAGTGAAACAGATTGACCAGTGACGTGTTTTTTTTTTCCTTACATTATAGTAATCTGTCTTGTAATGCAGGGAATTGCAGAACAACAATCTTTCAGGACCCTTACCCGATTACATTTCCTACTTGAAAGACCTACAATATCTAAATCTTGCTGGCAATAATTTTAGTGGTTCTATACCAGATAAATGGGATGAACTATCCAATCTAAAGTATCTGTAAGCCATCACTTTCCATTTCTCTGGCCTTTCATATCCTTTTATAGCTCTGTGTGTAAAAAGAGATTTGAAAATAAGATCTTCTTGGTGGGATAAGCAGTTCGAAATTGAAAATGATGGTCTCATGTGATTCAGTGTTTTGAGAATGAACAACTTCCTCAATCAACTACAAATCCTAAAGGGTCAGCGAAACTATAAAAAAATATTGTATCCAGAGACTATTTTGGTTTTTATGTTTAGTTGCTGCCATACTCATTCTTAAAATATCTGTCCATTCCCTATGTTCTTTCTTACTATAACTGACTAGTGTTTTCATTTGACAGGGATCTTTCATCTAATGCTCTTACTGGAAGGATCCCAATGCAACTCTTTTCAGTTCCAATGTTTAAGTAAATTTCATTATAACTATGTACTCATTTGAGTATTTTCTTTCAATGAAAAGCATTTCTTTACGCTCTCATTAATTTTTGTTTCAATCATTGCTTTCAGCTTTTCAGACACGCACCTTCAGTGTGGTCCTGGTTTCCAGCAGAGTTGCACTTCTAAATCTGAAAATCCAGGTTTGATTGCTTACACACAAACAGTATGGAATTATGCTTTGTTACCTATGAAATTAAATGTAATGCAAGTTGCAGAATATGAGCAATAAATGAAATAAAAACAAAAAAGGTTTGGTAGTGGCTACCTAATATTGGCATCTTCCCGCAGATTCAAGCCACAAATCAAAATTGGCAAAAATTGTACGTTATGCAAGTTGTGGTGCCTTTGCACTTCTGTGTCTTGGGGCTATCCTTACATATCGACACCATCAAATGCGTAGGAACCAAAGGGAAGTCTTTGTTGATGTTTCAGGTCATTTTTCTTTCCTTACTTAGCTTAACAAATGTCCTAGTAGCACATAAGGAAATGCTTGTCATGAGACTAATTCACACTCAAAGTTTTTTCAGATATTATTTCTTGTCTTTATCCTAATCATTCTTTTATAACGAGAATATAGAAAACATTAGTTTTAGATTTGGCTCCTGAAAATAAGCAAACAGGCTAAAGTACGTAATTTTACTTGTTAACTAAAACCCATCGGCTAATATTTTAATATATTTATGATCTGGTATAGTATTTGTTAATTTTCATACATGAAAAATAATACTTTAACATCAAAAACAACCATTTAACAACTCTATTATAGCAGTATAATAATAAAAATGGATGATTGACAAGTTAAATGAGGTTTTCACATATGGAGTTGTCAAAGTATCACTGTACCTTTCATATTAAAGACTCTGATTACTTATTTGCTAATTTAAATTGAACATTGATTTTACAAGAGTGTTTTTCAGCAGTTTTGGAAGAGTTACATCCGTAGATATATGTATATAAATACAATGAGCATCGAAGAGTATACTAATTCATTTGCACCCTCCAAGTATTATGGATGATTTTAAGAGTTTCAAGCTATATTTAAATATATAGATAACAAAGTTTTAAAAAAAGAAATTTCTCATAAAATTTAAAATTTTCTTTAATTTCATTTCAGTTCTGTTTTCTGTGAACAAAAAGGGTTGATGCATATTCCATACACCTTAGAAAAGTGATAGTAACATCTGACAAATTTATTCTCCAGGTGAAGACGAGAGCAAAATCTCCCTTGGACAATTGAGAAGATTTTCATGGCGTGAACTACAACTTGCCACCAAAAATTTCAGTGAAGGCAATATAATTGGTCAGGGTGGTTTTGGAAAAGTGTACAAAGGAGTACTCTGTGATAACACCAAAGTAGCTGTGAAACGCCTCGTTGATTATCACAACCCTGGTGGAGAGGCTGCATTCGAGAGAGAAGTTCAACTTATAAGTGTTGCAGTTCACAGAAACCTCTTAAGACTCATTGGCTTCTGCACAACCTCAACTGAAAGAATCCTTGTATACCCTTTCATGGAAAATCTTAGCGTAGCTTATCGACTGAGAGGTAAAACTACATTACTGACTTTAACATTTGATCAAGCTTCAAACTTAAGTTTCCTGAAGTTTCCTACATGTTAAGAAATGAACTTTAAGTCTAATTCAACAAAATTGACTTGTAAGATAAAGTTTGTAGCCACTTTAACTTTGTCTATAGTTGATGTAGGACTTCCAAAGGTGGCTGTTAAAAATATTTGAGAATTTTACTATTCTGATCCATCCCTTTCCAAGTTTTGTGCTTTTTGTTTAACACTGTTTCTCTATGCTGCCTTAGAATTAAAACCTGGTGAGAAAGGCTTGGACTGGCCAACAAGAAAACGCATAGCTTTTGGAACAGCTCATGGTTTGGAGTACCTACACGAGCAATGCAATCCGAAGATAATACATCGTGATCTAAAGGCTGCAAATATCCTTCTAGATGATGAATTTGAAGCTGTTCTTGGTGACTTCGGGCTAGCCAAGCTGGTTGATGCAAGGATGACTCATGTGACCACTCAAGTGCGTGGCACAATGGGTCACATTGCCCCAGAATATTTGTCCACAGGAAAATCTTCAGAGAAGACTGATGTGTTTGGATATGGCATAACACTTCTTGAACTAGTGACCGGTGAGCGTGCAATAGACCTCTCTCGGCTTGAAGAGGACGAGGATGTTCTTCTGATTGATTATGTAATTCGCCTCTCTCCATTTACTTTATACTTGGCCCTTGGAACTTTTGTGATGAATAGATTATAGTGATGAAGTTTGAATGTGCAGGTGAAAAAGATGGTGAGAGAAAAAAGGTTGGAGGACATGGTGGATAGAAATTTGGAGAGGTATGATCCAAAGGAAGTTGAGACGATTCTTCAGGTTGCATTGCTTTGCACACAAGGTTACCCTGAGGATCGTCCAAGCATGTCAGAGGTGGTGAAAATGCTGCAGGGAGTGGGGTTGGCAGATAGATGGGCTGATTGGCAGCAACTTGAAGAGGCTAGGAATCAAGAATTCTCACTCATGACTCACCAATTTGTTTGGAATGATGAATCTACGCTTGATCAAGAAGCCATACAACTTTCCAGAGCAAGATAAGCTGGAGAGTCAATTTTGAAATGTGGTAGCTTCTTCTGCCATTGAATATAATATATACATACATATACATATTTGTACTTTAATGTACTCTAAAGAAAAATGTATAAGTGCGTTTATACAATGGAAAAGAGAGGAAAGAAATGAAGGGGTTTTAGTTTTAGCACAGGCAACATGTTGGAACATGAACAGAGGGGAAGATTCAGGTTGCAGTATGTATACCACAACTGTGTTGCTTTTGTAACCTTGGAAATGCCCTGTGCTTGTATTAGTTCCTATAATCTTTCTTTTCTGCAGTTTCTTCTGGTTTTTGGTTTTCAGGGATCCGAAGGCATGAAAACCAACCAATATATATCTTGAGAAGAGAGCAGTGTTTATATTAAAAAATGATATCAATTAAATGAAACTCCTAACAAGATAAGTTATGTCTTGCCAATTGATAATATCTGCAGGTTGATTTTGCTGTGATGTTAATCTGTTTCTTAAACAATGAATGAAGTGAAAATGAGTTCATCTATAGTTATAGTTGTTATACAAATTACATGACCTTTTGACAAAAAAAATCTCTTTAGAGATTTGAGACCAATCCACATGATCAAAGTTAGAATTGGTAATGGTGATTATATGTCACTTGAAGAAAAATGGATAATTGCAAAAAGTTATGTGAACATGTACTTATTTATGACATTGTTTTTGAAATTGACCAAATCTTATTTAATTTATCACATACTTATTGAATGTTGTTTTCAAGATAAATATTAAAGATGCACTTGACCAATACATCTTGAGGTAAACAAGTTGTTTTCCGAAGAGATATGGCACAAGAGGCTTGAACATCATCATCATCATCAAATATTATTGCAATTAAGTAAAAAAAAGTTTGGCACTTTAAATATTAAAAAAGACCACTAATAATATTAAAAAGACAAGCAAAAAAAAAAAAACACAAGTGTGATAAACCTCTACAATATACATGCCACTAAATAATCATTGAAGAAAAATTATATCATTGCCATAACATAGCAATCCCCTTGACTTTGCTTGCAGCCACCATATACTATTTTAAATATTCTTCCAGTTGGATACATAAATCAAATAACTCCATTGGAATAACTTAATTTCTTGTATTGTTCCAACAAATACCTATTTTTTGGTAATTAAGCTGCTAAAGTTCCATCATAGGATGCAAACATAGACCAAACCTAAAAAGCATATGTATCACACTGAAAACAGAACACCAAAATGAGGCAAAAAATGTGGACCCAATCAGCAGAAACGTGGGAAGGTGTGGAACAGAGAAGCGTGAGAGTAATTAAAGAGTCAAAGGAAGAAAGCATGTTGGGTTTTTCCTCTTCTTTCTCATTCACACTCACTTTCACTTTCCGTCCACAATTCCTCACCAAAGATCTCTCTCATAACACAAAAACATTATCCTCTCTTTCCAATCAATCATCATCATCAACAACCGTCCATCTTCCAAAATACTACATTAAAAATCATGGTTTGTTACAAATATTAAAAAATGCTGCTTATTATCTTAAGAACCAAAACTTACTGCGTACACGGTCACTGTCATTAATTTTTTTTAAATATATGTGATATTATATTAGTAGATGATAATGTAATATTATTAAGTGAATATATAAAATAAAATTTTATTTATTAAAAATAAAGTGAAATATATCAGAAAAGATGATGAGAGAATAACTATTGATAAATAAAAAAAAAACAGAAATAAATAATTGTATAAAAAAATTTATAAAAATAACAGTCAATTTTTAAAAATTTAATAAATAATTATATTTTAAAAAATAAAATTAGTATTTTAAAATATAAAAGAAAAATCTTATATTATTAAAGATACTTATAAAAAAAATCCTTTTCTAATGTGTCTCTTTTCGATTTTCGGCAACAAATCAAATTCATCTGTTCAAAAATTATAAAAACTTTTTCCTTTCGCACTTTGTAACGTACCAACAATGAAATTTTGATGTATCCTCTTTTTTAAATAAGAAAAAAAAAGTACGGCGCACCGCCGCCCCTAAAAAGTCAGGGACCACGACGACGTTGAAATTCAGTCAAGTGTCGTTACCAGCAATATTCAAATTTAATTTTCAAAAGAAATTACAAATATGATTAAAATATATCTATTAACGAATTACTAAAATAATTTTTTTTATAATTGTCTAACTATGCAATACAATATTTAATAATATAATACTCCAAAATTATTAGTCTAAGATTAACTAAAACAATTTATGAAGAGTAAAATACTTCCGAATTCAATATCAATACACACAATATATATAAAATATATATATATATATATATATATATATATATATATATAATGACAACAAACTAGGTCAATAAAAATGGATGAAGATTTCTAACTCATATTAACGTAACTAAATTATTATTATTATTGATGACATTTAATTAAAATTTAGACAAATATTATAACTAAATTAGTATATTATTTAATAAAAGTTCACTAAACTAAACTAAATATAATCTATAGTTAAACTTAATAAAAATTTAACATATAACTAAACTTAACCAAATTTAAAATCAATATGAAATCAAATTTATCTTACAGCGCAACTATAGTTATAAAAAATTTAATCTATAATCAAACTTAATCAAATTTAACTTATAACTCAACTTAAACTAACCGCTTAACCTTTACCTCTACACAATACAAATTTATCATCACTAACTAACCTATATTTTTTATAATAAAATAATTGTATAGCTAATCTAAAGAGATGCATTTTGTGAAGAAATAAAATTCCAACATATTATTTCTTGCAGAAGTAGACTTTATACTTTATTCAATGTTATAAAATCAAATTTTGAAATAATTCACTTATATTTTGTAAAATTTCTAACAACTTTTCTTATATAGGAAACAATTGCGCTGATGATGTAAGTGTGATTGATTATGGCAAAAAAACTATGGTATGTATTCGTTTATTTACAATTTTGTTTTTCAATATCAATTTGGTTTAAATTAATATAATATTTCAACCTAATTTCTTGTTATCACGCTAATGCAATATTAAGTGAACCTAAATACAATATAGTGGGGTCTGCGCAAAAAAGAGACAAGGATGACTTAAAAACTCGTAATTTATAATCGTTAAGATTACATTGCCAAATATTTATTTTAATATGCATTCTTCAAATTGCATATAAAAATAATTGAATAATAAAGCCTTTTTTATTTTCTCTTATGCTATTCAATTGATCTCTTAGAACGTTTGATGGATAGATAAAGAAATGGCGAGTTGTGGTTGTTTACGATAAAATCACAGTCATTATGGAAACTTTCAAACTTTTTCATCTTTGATTTGCAGAATCACGTCATCTACTCAAACACTTATCCTCAGAATCACCTATTTTCATTTAAATTACTCATAAATGAGTAAAACATTTAAGGCGTGTTTGGATAAAATTTTAAAAAATTATTAATATATATTAAATTTAAACTAGTATACTTTCAAAATACTTTATTTTAATCAAATAATTCAAAATTAACTATATTTCAATTGATACCAAATACAAACATTTATTTTAATATTAAATAACATTTACTTAATCAAGGATATTAATAGGCGAGGCGATAATTTTTTATGAAAATTTTAGTGAAGAAAAACAAAGTTAAAAATCAGTTTATTTAGAAATTCTTAATTTTTAACTAGGGCATAAATTAATTTTAACTAAAAGAAATCGTTTATTTTTCTTAAATATCTTTATAAAATAATTTTACCCAAATATATCCTTATTTAAACTATATTTATAAGACCAGTACTTCTTTCCCAATAATAATAAAATCTATGCTAATATCAAGTCATACACTTTACTTTATTGAAAGACTTTTATGTTATTAGATAAGGAAAATCTCAACTGTCTTATTTCCATTTTTAGGACTAAAAAAATCAATTTATTCAAAGTACACCATCTAATAGAAATATTCTGATTTTATAAAAACTCACGAAGAACATAAATATTCATAATATGTGTCAAATTTTTAAGAAGTACTATCTATATATTCATATGTATGATGAAGAAATGTTATCTAAAGATAAGAACAAAGGAACGGACAAAAAATTCCGTACGTGTAGATTTTGACTAAGAAGACAAACTTTGACTCCTTTTAATTTGTAATACGGTGCCGTGTTGCACTGCGACTTTTGTTATGTATTACTCTATTAGATCTAACGGTTAGGATCTGAATAAAATTAAAGTATATCCGTAGGATGCTTAGCCATAGTTATTGTGACATTAATTTGATTATGACAATTGTCACGTCTTCTTATTTTGATTGATATTTTTATAATTCCCCTCAAATCGAAGCGTGCAACAATACATTGAAAACAAAAATCTAAAAGAAAAGATAAGGTTTCATATGAATACTTTATTTTTAAATAAGTTTGGCATAGAAAAAGCAAAATATTCAGAAAACGATAAAGTACATCCACATCGTAATTTTTGCTTTTGCATGAAAAATCACTCCATTTATTGCTTAGTGGGTGTCGCGTATTTGTTTCTAGTTTCACGGATCTTCTAATTTTTAAGTTAAAAGTGCCAAAAAAAACTAATGTCTATGTAACTTGTATTAGACCCACTTTATATGTGCTAACAAATACTCTATGTGTCCTAAGGTTGAGGCCATCATCAAGATGAGTGAAATTGGTTAGTTCATGTTTAGAAACTTGTAATCATTTAAACATCACTTCAATTTATAATTTTTTCCACCAAATACTTATAAAATGTTTAAAACATAAAATATCTGAAAATCTAATTAACATAATTGAAACAACTTATTATAAAATAAAATATATTGAGAGAGTACTCAGGTAACAAAGAGTTCAATAAATTTTTCACAAACAAAAAAAGTGATTGGTCTATTTAGGAGAGAAAATTTATTAGGAATTGGAGAGAGACAACCTTATGGAAATCTTAGCCAACTCACATAAAAGACACACATCACTTTTAACCAAAAATTTATTTCAATTCAAAATTTTAAAGCAATGGATTTATGATCTTCAAACTTATATGTTGACCAACTTTTTTATTTTTATCTAATGTGAGACATAGTCTTACATTTAGATTCTCAACAATCTCACTCTCAAATGTGAGTTCCTTCCACATTAGTATATTTTTCTTTGAGTGAAAACATTTCCAACCACAAATACTCATTTCAACTAATCATCAACTCTGATGATACCGCAAATTGTCTATTGAAGGGAGAATTCATTAGAGAGAGAACAACACTAATGAAACCTTAGTATTTTCTATAAGGAATTGACAATACCTCACAACAAAATGATGTCACAAAGAAAATGAACAAGACATTCTTAGAAAGAGCTTGTTTCATGCTCTCAAATGTTAGTCTCTACAAATAGTAAAAAATGTGGTATTTACAACAAATTGTTCAATGCTACATTATTTAAGTGTTGAGCTTATTTTCATTTTAATGAAGGGAAATTGGATGCAAGCTATGAGATCCTATATGGGTTACAAGCTATGAGATCCTAAGGTGTCAAAGCTCGTGATTATCAAAGATGTGAACTTTTGATGAGATAATAATACTTACCGCAAACCAACATGATAACCATGCTAACAAAATTGAAGTTAATGATACTAGATAAATAGTAGAGCTTGAACTTGAACTAAAGTTGTTAAACAATAACTAGAGGAGACATAAGATATCATGGTAACAAAGCCTCAATATGTAAGATAGGTTACACCAAAAAAGACAGGCCAGAAAACCTTAAATATAAGTAGATTTTGTCGCTTTATTCCACATGAAAAAAACATTGATGAACAAGAAACAAATTCAGGTAATCAAGCATTTAATTTTAATGAAGCATCACAATGGATTGATGTTATGAAAAAATAACTTGAATCTCTCCATAAAGATTAAATTTGGAAGCTTGTCAAGAAACCAATTCATTAGAAGATTGTGGGTTGTAAGTGGATATTGAAAATTTTAATATATTCATTAGAAGATTTAATATATGTTATATATTAGTATCCAAAATTTTTTAGACATCTATACAAAAATTTTAACACTTACAAAATATTTGTTAAATATTCATCCATGTATGAAAGGTGTATGATAATTATGTTTCGTCGATGATTTCAATATTTACTTAATTAAGAGAGTTATATTGAAAAATTTATAGAAAGATTTGAAATATGAAATGCAAAACCAGTTAATATTCTCTCAAGTTATTTGCAAAAATGTCATCTCAAATTCAAGAGAAAAATGATTTATGTCAAGTACCCTTACCATAACATAATTGGAAGTATGACATGTGATATTTATTTATATCAGATCAATTATTTTACACTAATGAATGTTGTTAGCTGTTAACTAATTCAAGAAGACTTGCAAAAAAAAAAAGTGAAGTATATGGTTACATATTTAAAAAAAAATATGTAATATTAGATTAGTGTTTAAAAGAGAAATCAACAAAACTATTTTTCATAACATTTAATTTTATAATTCATATTACAGAAGAAGATATTAGTTGTATATATCCTTTAAATTACATAGTATTTCTGTTAAATAAATAACATTACAACAGAGAGAATGATATTAAAGTTATAAATTATTATATGATAATTTATTTATTAATAAATATTAAAATATAAAGGTGTTTGAAGAAGAATCATATTCAAACATATATTTCAAAAAACTAATTTACTATACATTACTTCTTTTATTGATAAAGCTTTTCTTTCACCACTTACATTATATAAATACGTTCGTTATTTTTCTTGAATGCTATCAACACAATATTATGTATGTGGTATTATTTTTACCTACATAAGCTGCACCAACCATATTGTTTGAATAAAATTTGATTTGATGTCCACATCTGCTACCATGGTCCCTCCATTTCCGGAATGGGACGGCACTCAGACGGAGGGTTTCCCCACTCAATTTCTATGCATACCAATATTTTTTTTTTTTTTATTATTATCCCAAATTTACAACCTCAATTAGTGTCTCTCTATATAAAAAATAGAAGCACACCCACATAGACATTGTGACGAACTTAGCACCAAGAACAATGGGTTTCCTCTCCGAACAAGAACTGAAGAAGATGAAGGTGAAGAAGGGTTGGCTTGCGGTTGAGGTAGAAGAAGAATCGGAAGAGGGTGGTTGTGGCGAAGGCTCTCACAGATTTATGATCCCAATTTCGTATCTTTATCATCCTCTCTTCAAGAACCTTCTGGATAAGGCGTACGAGGTTTATGGGTACCACACCCAAGGTCCTCTCAAGCTCCCATGTTCAGTCGATGACTTTCTTCATCTCCGATGGAGAATCCACAAAGAAGCCACCACCACCCACCATCTTCATCATCACCAACCTCATCATCGTCAACTTTCTCACTCCTTCTCTTTCACCTCTTGTTGATTTCCACTTTCTTCAACACCGCTCTGTAATTACACACTGGAAGAGATCAAAGTTTGCACTGCATGCTCAAGTTTTTCTTTTCTCTCTCTTTTTCGTTTCTTTCTATATCATCGGATACGCCACGTGTGGTTCATGTTCATGTTCATGTTCATGTTCATCCACTGTACAGAAAATTAGAACTGGTTAGTAAAACAAGAAAAAGAAAAATCTGACTTTTAGTGATGTAATTTTGGTTTGCCAATGGTTTTCCGATCTGAGAACAAGACATGGTTATTGATTCAGGTTGTTACTGATGCGATATATATTAACTGATGTTTTTAATGTTAAGAGATACATTTCTAAACAAATTAATTTTAAAATAAATACAAATTATTAAACTAAAGAAAAAAATTGAGGTAGGTGAGATACGACATAAAAAATCATATACTATTAGAGTAGAGTATTATGAGAAAAAAAAACTACACTTAATTATATTAATAATGATTTATAATGAAATGACATTCAAATTGTTAATACATGATGATAATAACGAGTGTTTTTAGGCCCACGTGAATAATAGTGAATATAAAAGAAATACTTATTAATTAAAGGAAACACTTTTGTTATATTAAACTGTAAAAATAATTGAACACTTTTTGGGAGTTGTTATATGCATTTAAAAAGGTATTAAATTGTGTGTAATTACAAACCATCCATATGGGAATGGTTTTAAAATATGTGTGGATGAACTAAAAGGAACATCTTTTAAAGTAATAAAACTAAAAGAAAGAAAATTTTCTAATTAAAGGAATACAATAATAGACTAATTGAAAAATGTGGAGACATATAATGTGAAGAAGGGTAAGTAGTTGTTGATGGTTTGAATGGTGATGTTATTTAGAAAGATTTGATTGGTTGAAGTTGCAGTGTTATGATAATTGAAAGAGTAAAGTTAATGGAAGTTATTGACAGGTTTAGGAGTGAGTGGTGGTCTTATTCAGAATGAGTAACTCAGGGATATGCTCTTTGAATAAAGCAAAATTTTGTGGTCTTGTGTTCATTTTCTATCTCCCTCCTTTTATTCCTAAAGGTTACTCAAAACTTTCAAATTCATTTTGGTCAGAAAGAGCCTGTCCCATCTCTTATCAAATAACCAATTATATTCATTTACGACTCTACATTTTTGCTTCATTTTTTAATATATTTTAAACATTAAAATCAATGTAGATCATAAACGTATTTTTGAAGATAAACAGAGAAAAAAAAAACCTTGAAAAAAAAAAAGAGAATTCAAACTCATTGAGGCACCTCCAATCATTCACCAACATTTACTTCAATTGTCACATGATGCTCCTCTTCATTTCTTCCCATTCTTTCAAGATCTCACTTATTCCTCTTAAAATTTGAAAGTGTTTGATTATGTAAACAAAATTTTTTGTGTGTTTTATTCATAAAACAAAACTTTATAAATATCTTGATCGGAGTTTTCTTAGTTCCTGAATTTTCACTACATATGTCAAAGGGTTAAAAATGTTTTTTTAGTATTTGATCTGTGATGCAAAATTAAAATTTGTCTTTGTTTAAAACTTTGATGTATTATTAGACGGTTAAAAAATGAATTAATACGATCCTTTTAACTCAATTACGTTAAATTTTTTTAAACGTGCCAAACATCTTTTACATTGACATTAAAAATAGAACGTGTCAAACAATATAAATAATTCAAATGATAACATGAGACGTGTTTCACACGTAAAAAAAAATTAACGTTAATGGATTAAAAGAATTATATCCCGTCAGTTTTAAAATACTAAGACAAAAATAATCAAAGTTTTGGATAGGAACAAATTTTACCTTCGCATTAAAATTCAGGGAGTAAAAACATATTTAACCCAAAGTTTAATTACTTAATTTTTTTTCTTATATAAAAAATTTATCTTTTTAATTCCTTGTAGTTCATTTTAGTATATATATATATATATATATATATTGTATTTTTAATATCTTTTAATTCGTATAAGCTTAGAGGATAAAAACTAAAAAAAGTTAAAAATAATATTTGTATAAACTAAAGAGATTCAAAATGGAATGAATTGAGATTAAAACAGGACTTTTTTAAAATATAAAAACAAAAAGGTAACTTTTTTTAAAATTATAAGAATTAAATAAGTAATTGAACCTAATTAAATTATTTTTTTTAATGCTGATTTGATTAAATATGTCTACTCATTTTCAAATATGTTACAAAGTGTTAGATAGTAAAGTCCAACTCGCTTCATTCTCAACAAGAATTTAGGTAAAATGGAAAGAAAGCAATAAACGCTTAGTGAGCAAGTTTTTTTCTTTTAGTAGTAACTGGGCCATCTCATGCCACGCTGGGCTTTACTTTTTAGGCTACTTTTTCCTGCAACTCCATATTATTTAGCTGCACCCCCATTACAGTGACATTTTATCTTTGGTGAAAGTAACTTCCGAGTTCCTATTCTGAAAATTTTCCAGAACAATACTTTCAAAATTTTCAGAACAGGACAGAATTTTTAGAATAAAATTTTCTAAACGTAATTTCTCAAAAAAGTTTTTTTGAAACACATGAAAATATTTTGGAATGAGTTTTCTTTACAAAATATTGAAAACATATATAATATATCTTCCGGGATAAGTTTTTCAGAATAAGGTTTTCGTAACACATTAAATGTGTTTTAAAATCAGCTTTTTCCCACAATACATTCTCCCTTTTTTTACTTCATCTGCAACGTTCATGGCGCAGCGGTGTGGAGCAAGGAAGAAAGGCATTTTAACCTTTCTCCTATTTATATGGTGGTGGAGTTAGTAATAAGAGGGGTGAATGAAGAAAATACCTACTTTATATTAGAAAAGGCCTGAGATTAGGTTATGGGCTAACTCGCTTGTTAACGTTGTTTCATGTTCGTCTTTTGATATATTTCTTGAAACAAAAACGAGGGATATCCTGTGAGTAGACATGAAGCTTATAGCTTTAAGAATCTATTTTGCACTCAAAATGTTTGTGTAAACAACTTAACTGAATGCTTGTTCAATAAGTTCTTATCAGAACTTATAGAACTCAAGCCATTTTCAAAGCCTAAATAAGGTTCTCAACAAAATATAGTCCAAAAAAAAAAATTGGATGTCCAAGCTTTTCCCTATTAAGTTCTTTGGTATATGATTCGGTTAAGTATTGAATAAAAGGTTTCAGCAGTTGGGGGACATGACCATGAATAATGCAGGTGTCATTAATTAAAAAATTTCACAGTCAAAAGTTGAATGTGGTGCCAATCACACCAGTTTCTTGAAAGCCAGTTAATCATTTTCTGAACTTAGCCGATTTAGTGATTAGAACATTATTATTGCAATTATTGTGTTCGCCTAGCTAGATTCTACTCAACTTTGTGCTTTGGCTTTAAATGAAAATAGTGTGTTGCAGTGCTGTTGGGTATCAAACACCTAGATATCCGGTAGTTCCTGTAATTTTGTTTCCTTTTTTTCATTCCAATTTTATTAATTTTTTTTCCATCTTCTTTCTTAGGTGTCCTTAAGTTACTTGATAAAATTATGGTTAACTGACAATTTTTAAAAAAAATTTAACTACCCATTTGACTTTTTTGGTGAATCATCTTTTCCTTTTAGTTCTCACATTTAAAAAACATCTCCTTTAAATCTTTATTTATTTATGCATACCATTTTTAATTTCTTTATAGTAGGTATTAAAATTTATATATAGAAAAATTAAAATTTAAAACAGTGTGCACGAATTTAAATGAAGTAAAAAGTATAACTTTACACTGATATGGAAAGTAAATGAATACTTAAAGCTTATATTTAGAATATTGTTTGTGTTTGTAGTTGAGTTGTTGAAGACATGACTGTTAATTAAATGAGTTCACAGATTTGACTGTTAAGCTAATGTCATGCATTGACGTAAACTCGGTGTCTTGTGGTGTCTTGCTTCTCCAGAACGTAGAAAGCTAAAAGTGTCGAATCAAAAAGCCCGAAAAAGAAAGAAAACCATAAAGATAGGGTTTTGCATGTAAATCCCAGTCACCTGTCGCTTAAGTTGAAGCAAATTAATTAGCTGCACAGACGAACCAACCATAGCCTAATAATACCCTAAAAACATTTTAGTATTGTTGCACTTTATGAAACTTACAAAAAAAAATAAAAAATGGTGGCTTTCTGTGAAGAATTCAGTCTGAGTCCTAATGTGTGTATAGTTTGATTTGATGTGAATATCTACTTTTGATGCTATTTCCTTCCACCTGAGGAGGTGGAGGATTATGTTGATATAAATATTGAATTTTGATTGATGTAATGGTTTTGCAAGAGAGATGGAGACATGAAGAGGAAGAAGCATTTAGGAGTAGCAGAAACTGGGTACGGGAGTGGGTAGTTAATTATTATTATTATTAGAATATGAAAATGGCATTACAGTGGTCCTGTAATTCAGGTTTGTTTGGTGGCATTAATTAGCTGGTATTAAGTGTCCTTTAAAACATAAAGCTAAAGTGTTTGATGTGTGGAAAATGAGAAAGATGGATCTTTGGATTCCCCCTCGCGGTTGACATGCACGGATCTTCATATATAAAGTGGATCGTAATAAATGTCTGCGCTGATTAGTCAAAACATTGGGACATAGCTTTCCTGTTCCTCGACAATGGAGACTCATTTATTTAACCATAACTGTGATTTATTAGTTAGAACATAATTTTGTTATGATGATGTGCAGTGTAGGGAAGAAGATGCAGGCGATATGTGAATTAGGGGAGGGCCCGAGAAATACGGTGGTTAAGAAGAGAAGAGCATTATGATGAGGCCATAATTGAGAAATAAGGTGGTCCCCACCGGAACAGTAACCAAACATCTATCTCATGTATGTGTGGTCCCCCACGTGAGGCATGTCTTGAATTCCCACCACGTGCTATTGTCCCCCCGCCATGGGACCCACGCTCCGCCGTACCACCCGGCATTTATTGCTATCACATGGTGGTGCCTGCAGCGTAGCATGCTCGGAGAATCTCACCCGTCCGTTCCACGCTTTCATGTAAATTAGTAATCAGTGGTTAATATGCATTAAACAGTTTGTTATGTTGTGGTCCAGGATTAAATGCGAATGGTGCTGTGTCTTGTACTGCTCCTCGTTACTCGGGTTGTTTCATTTCACTCCCTTCTCCCCATCCTACGCTCCCGCTGACACCGACATCTCCCCTTCTCTTTCTCACCCTCCGATCACATCTTTCACGCATTCCCTATTCGCCGTCTTTCCCATGACGTCTTTCACGCAACACATTTCTTCATTATTATTTCATTATCATTATGTGTCTTCTTCACCAACTCCATGCATGCATCATGCATCTTCTTCTTCTTCTGCATTCTCATGATCATCTTCTTTTGGTTTATTACATGGATTAGTAAGACAAAAATAAGATACCGTTGCATGAATTCAATTTAATGAATTACATGGAATTGCTCTACCTACTCAAACTACCTACGTATACTAGTAGGGACATGCTATATCTATACTTTCATAATGCATCCCTATTTAATATATATTATTATCATCATCACAAAAACAATACTTATTACTCAGCTTAATTATTTGTTATCATAATAATTAATATCACAAATCCTAATCACTATAGATGTAATACAAAAAGCAGATATTTTGTTAATTCTACTACACCGTAATTAACCACGATGCTTTGTAAAAAAATGTAAAAAATACTATCAACTTTGATGGTTAGATTATCGTCCCAAATAAATTTCATTAATTCTACTTTTAAACATTTTGGTGTTAACTTAGTGACTATGTGTCAGATAAATATAAGATTATTTTATTAATGAAATATCTGATTATGTTCAAATTTTATAAATAAATGTAATACACACAATAAGAATTTACAAGTTATCAGTTAATAAAATTTAACTTAGTTACATGACGTATTCAATTACAAACACATCCTTGTATGCAGGTGAGAAGAATAAATTTAGATGTACACACCGAACAAATGTAGAAAAAAAAAATCAGAGTTTAACTAGTTAATTAAGTACTTTAATTTTTTTTAAGGAAATTAGCCTGCTGTCGTTATACTGTTGACCATATTTAAATTATATTTTGTGCTTGTCTCTCTTTTTCTGAAGCTCTAACACATATTTAATGTCTATGAATGTGAGCAACGGATACAAACTTTAACGTAATCTTGCTCATTATGTTAAAAATTGACACGTAAAATTAGTATTTAAATATTCATTTTAATATAATAAAATTGTATTTCTTGGATTAATGTTAGAAAGACATTCCATAACAAGTTTGATGCATGAAGTGTGCATTAGGCAAATATTATTATATTTACTTAAATGTTCACTAATAATTCGATTAAATGACTATTTACTAAAATTTTATCACATAAATATTGCGTTGTAAACTTACAATAACTTATTTTGATATTACTATGAAAAATGTTTAAAAAACTCATTAGAAATACAAATTATTTTTATAAATTCAAGTAATTTTTTCAACCAGTCTCTAATAATATTATTATTATTGTTATTATCTTACAATAAAATTATGCTTATACGCTATAAAATCTGAAATATTCTTTAATTGGTGAGAAAGAATTTATATATTACCTAAGACACTGGGTGCTTCAACACTGAATATATAAAAGTTATAAAAAATAAATGCAAGGTCACATAATGTAATGTAAAAAATACCATAAACTTTCGACATCACAGAAAGTCCAGTACCATTTGTCTGTTGGATTTATATTTTAAAAATTGTAGAAAGAGTGGATTTTATTAATTGTAGTTCCAACAGTTCTACTATGATCAAGATTTTAAGTCATAAAATCAAAACGGATTAGACTAATTTTTTTCAAAAAGTAGTTATAAACCTACAACAATAAGATCCTCACATCGCTCTCCTTGAATTTTCTTAATCTCGCTTTTATTCTTTCCCAATTAATTATTGAATTAAAATATCGCAAGTTAGTATAAAATTTATTTGAGTTTGCTAAACAATTTTTTTCTCTTCATCGACCCATTTAACTAATCCCTCAAATCTGTTGACATATACATCCAGAGTTTTAAAAGGCTTTGGGTCCTAAACCATTATCATGCAATGACTCTAACTAGCACAAAATTTTTGCACTTAATATATATCACTCTAAGAAACATTTAATTTTGGGTAGATAAATTTTAAAAATAATCTAGAGACTAATTATAACTTTTTATTCATAATAATTACTATTTTAATAATAAATAATAATTTATTTTATAAATGAATATCTAAATTGGTCATTATAGTCACTAACATTTTTTAATCATTAAAATTGATTGTTAATGGAACATTTTTTTTTTTATAATGGATCATGATGACTCTCCACTACATGTTCAAAAGATTTATTACTAATAAAGTATGAGTTAACTATATAGAATGTTATGATAGTATTGTCAACACAAGATTTTACGGTACAACTTTTGTGTATTTTTTTATATAATATATATATATATATATATATATATATATATATATATATATATATAGTATTTTTACTATATGTATAAAAGCTAGATTAGCTAATCAAGTCAGATGAATTGACAAAAATCTTATTGGAAAAGTCACATAAAACAAGGTTCAGTTTAATTTTACACTTCAGGATTGAATGCTGACTAAACTTTTTTAAACTCACCGGTGGAAGAATTTTCACAATGTTAAATAAAATTATTTGTAAGAAGGAATATCATCAGTATTTTTTTTTTAAAATACAGGTTTTTCTTGAACACCTTACATATATATTTATACAGAAACGATAGGTAAGAAAGATATATAGTTTGGAAGAAAACACATGCATATGGTAGCTTACACGAAAGGAATAATAAAATTGGAAGGATAAGAAATAAGGTAAAATAATATGGGAGGGTAAGAAAAAACATTTACAACTCAGAACTCAGTTGATGGATCGTTAGTTTCTTGAAACTGTAAAATGAGATGACCTATAAGAAGGTAGACATTGGACATGACACTGGTTTCAGTCAGAAGTGTATATCATACTTTTTATCTGCTACTCATATTACCTAATATGCAACACCTCCATTTTTTTATAATATCTTTCTCATTAATCACCATTTTATTTCATATTCAATTATAACATAAGTGAACATGGCACACGTATAAATCCTTGTTTTTCCAGTATGCTCACACGCACACGTATATATAGAGAAGGTATTTATATATTAACGTCCTTTAAGTGGCTGGATATGGTTGAAGCTTAATTAATGCGATCATAACTTCGAGTGCCAATATTTGAAATGGGGTGAAGTATTAGTTGCTGTAATGAGTTCTGAAACATTATTTTTCCAATTTATCTGGGAGAATGAGTGAGTGATGGCTACAAACATTTTTATGAGACTCATAATTTTTTCTACTGAGTCCAATAATTGACGAGACTGGTGTAGAACAAAAGGCTGAGACTATTTTCTCTAGCTCAACTAGACCACACAGGTAGGATGAAAATTTTTCTTGGCTAACACGTTCACTGTGGCTACTTCTTCACATATTTATAAGCTGTTTTGGTATTGATTTTATGGTGAATGTTAAGATTAAGAAGAGAGTGTTGGTGGGTAATTAGATAGATAGATAGAGAGAGAGAAAGAAAAGTGAAAAAGAAAGGAAGAAGAGTGTGTGATTGTGATATGATGTGGCCGTGCGGGTAACGTATAGTACAGAGGAGTTTGAAAGTAGGGATAACAAAAGGCTAAAAATAATAAGGCAATGATGAAAGAATCGCATTAAAGACATAGTTGTCTCGTGTCAAGTGTATTTTAAATACTCATTTTGTCTTCTTCTCTGTGTTTGACTACCACCAACTGTTGGTAGCAGGTAACAGGTAACAGGTCGGTTGGTTGACCGGCACCATCAGGTAATTCCCATGACAATATATCTTTTCATTTTATTAATATTATTAATTCATGTCATTATTTATATATATAGTATTGTATTGTTAGTTTGTTACTGAATTAACGTTTGGTAACTGAATTTAGTAAAATTTTGGAGTAAAAGTCGTGTAACATGAAAGAATTTGTGCGTGTTTTGTGGCGTGGAGTGAAGAAACGTGGTACGAAGGATTGTTGTTTATGATGTTGTTATGTTACAGGTGAGGAGTTAGTTTAAGTTCCGTTTTGCATAAGCTAATTTTGGAAGATCTGAATGGGTGAGTAAAAAGCAGCATTAGTGTGGTGTGAGTCAGTGCTTGGGCTTATCTCTCTCTCTTTCTCTTATATAAGAAGGTATATGTGGGTTAGGGTTTTGAGGGAGAAAGAAGGAAACGCGTTGAGATGGGTTGGTATTGAGGGGAATGTTGGCTGGCTCGAGGCTTTTCACAAACGAGGTTCACAGTGGATGGAACTATAAGGCTTCGGACCAGGCTTCATTCCCCTCAAAAGTACTTCCTTCATGGATCAGTTTCTACTTTCACTTCAAACACAACACACATCGATCTCATGTTTTTTTGTTTGTTGTTTGTTTCTGCCTCACATGATGTTCTTTCCCTGCAAAGGTGAGGTTGAGAGGAATGTTGTCTGGCTCGAGGTCATGGAGGAGGAGGAGGAGGAGAGTTCTCAGATCAACTCTTTTTCGGTCAAAGTTTCCAATGGAAATTTACCCTCTAACACCAAAATGATTCTCGGACCAGGCTTCATTCCCCCCACCCAACTTTTGCTATTTTCTTTCTCACAATCTTCGTACTTCAAATTTGCATGCCCCCATGGTAACCTTTCTCTTTCTTTCATCTTTCTCTCAATTTTTAACACTGAATAATGCCCTTTTGCAGCTTCTTCTTGCAGGGTCAGAATTTTCGACTCACAAGCCATATTCTTTTGTTTTACCTGTAAATCTTTGTAAAGGTTGTATTTTTCGTTGTGAATACATTAGCTTCTCCCAAATCAAGAGCTTCTGTGATGATGGGTTAATCAATTTGTTTACATGTATAATGGCTTAAGAAACAACTTTGAGTTTGCTTCTGTACAGAGTATTGTTGTGTAACCATGCTCGAGTTTCGCATTTAATTTGAAGGCATTTCGTATCAGTGAAGAATCAATCCATGTTTCAAATGTTTTTGGGTATTATTTTTTCTCTCTCTCTCACGTTCACTCATGGAGAGAGCGCAAAGCAAATGAAATCTGTCTAGTTTTGTGGATACTAATTGTATATTAAGATTTGAGAGTAAGAATATATTAAGAAAAAAGTTGGGTAATTATCGAAGGCCCTCACACCTGCGGGAATGTTTATTTCACGTGGACAAGAAAGGTGAATGAAAGCATCAACAGTGAAAACCTATCAGATGTGAAATTCTTTCTTTATCTGCAACTAGCTGCTATACCCTCTTAGGTCTTTCTAGCGTTTCAAAACATAACATCCCTCTTCTGAAGTCCTTTCAGCTTTGAATAATGTTTCAGCTTTTTGTCAATTAACCTGTTTTCAGGCCGGTGAAAAATATAGGGAAGGCAACTCCATAATTTACTTGGGAAAAAGGCTTTGCCATCATTTTCATCAACATCTGAATGAATGTACTTCAGGTAAATTAACAGTTACCCAGTAAAGCAAGTAATAAATAGATATTTAATAAGCTATTAAATTTAATTATAACACTTATGACATGCATGTACAACAACTCCTCCAAATGAATACTCCCACAACTCTAAATACATATTAATGTGGGTGATGTAAGGTTTTGAAACATGATGCAGTGTTGAATTTATTATGGTTTTGTTGTGTAGTGAAATGACAGTGACGAGTGTTGAAGGCATGCACTCAATAGCTGCTGAGAAGCATATGCTAAAGGAGAAAGAGTAATGAATGAAAGAAGATAGAAGAGAAGAGAAGAGAAGAGAAAATATGTGCTGGAACAGTTAACGAGAAGAAAGTGAGAATCAGGAGAAGCTATGTGTCTATGATTATGATCTATCTATGACCACACCACGCAAGCTTCCATTATTATGACGACCCAGATGTGTGTATCTAGCTGCATGCATAACTAAGCTGATGCAAACTAAACCTGGAAAAAAGAGAAAGAGAAAATGCAACTTCTTTTCTATTAGGAGTCTGATATGTGTGTTTTAGTGTAATGTATTTATGGAGCTTCTAAAGCTGTTGAAAATTCAGAAACCATCTCCGGAAAAGGTTGGATCAGCAATATCAGGTTCATGAGCCTTTTCGTGGAGTCACTGTAGTAATAGTGAGATGAGATCTTTTAGCATTTCAAATTGAAAAGCATTTGGAGAGAGATAAGGAGAGAGATAAAGAGAGAGAGAAAGTAAATGTAGAGTATCTGATATGTTTCTTGGGAAATGAAACTAAGAGAAAGACACAGCAACTCGGGGACCGTTTCATGACAAACTTGGTCTCTTTAAAGAAGTGAAACAATTGCACTTCTTTATTGTTCACACAGCTTCATTGTTAATTTATTATCATTTTAACTAGCTCCTACTTTTTCTTCTGTCACGCACCCAGCAACAAAATCTTCAAAAACCAGTTATATATCAATAAACAGATTCAAAATAATCCCTCTTACGTTTGTTCACTCAACAATAGTACAGTGATAATAATTAAACTTGTGTAATCTCGCACCTACCATTTCTTTTTTTATTCAAAATACCATCCGTACAATTATTTAAGCTCCTGCAACAACAAGATCATAGCTTTGTTTTCATGTGTAAGCATATATATGACGCATGAAACTATATCTATATACTACTGTTTACTATTCAGTCAGCTCGATGCCACAGCATAAAAAAAAAGGTTAAAATAACGAAATACAGTGTTGGTATAAGTTAAAGTATTTGGCTGCTGAATCATTTCATTTGAAATGTACAGATTTGGTTTTTTCAAAGTTTAAACCCTGAAATATGATTACATAGTATTGTTTTTTAGCCATATCTCCATTTAAACGAGTGATTTTTGCAGTGGATAGTTTGGTTTGTTGTATTTGGGAGCATAGATAGAAGGGGAAAAGAGAGGGACAAAATGATTTGGTAAGGAAAAAGCAGTGAAAGGAAAGGGACAAGGAGATAATACAATCTCTCAGGGAGGATTGGAAAAGGAAATATAGTACTAAAGAGTGTCCATATATGTCTTCATATTCGTTTTGTTTTTAACCTATTGCATGTGTCTTAATCCAATACAGCTTCACATAAACTTAACAGTACTTCTGCAACTTCCTTCTTCACTCATCCAAACCTTACCCAGTGATCAAACATCATACATGATATACATATATATAAATATATATACATACACACACGTGTGTGTGTGTAATCTTTTCATTCTCAAACTATATCAGTCACATCTCAAATCCTCCCTAAGTCCTTAACAAGCTGCATAACCAAATGTTCTTAGAACAAGTGTGCTTAGAATGATATGCTGAGTTTACCAGCTTATTTTTTAGAAGTTCCAGTATTTATTTTTCTCTTTTTATTCTTCTAAATAAAAACATAACTGGTTATTAATTCTATCGTAATTAAAAGGTTAGTATCTTTTATTTTGTATCATAACTCATGGGGAACTTGGTAAAACTGACTCAAAAAGTAGAATTATCAATCATCATATATTATATTAAGGATGCTATAAAGATCAAATAGAAACTTGTTTATTTAACACGAATTAAATATATAGACCTAAATGAATTTATTTAATTAAAGTGCAGAGTGCATCAAAAGGTTAAATTAGTTTATGAATAAAAGAAACTATGATAAAAATAGTGAGATGAAAAAAAAAGTCAAAATTTAAAAGTTCAAATGTTGCATTAAAGAACATTTTTTAAAAACATTATATAAAAGGCTATAGAGTTTTGGAGTTTAATAGTATTATGCTGTCATTGAGTATGAGATATAATTTTCAAAAGTGTAAAAATTGACAAATCTATCATACATGCTTGAAATTAAATTATGATACAAAACGAGTTTACATTGTCGGCATACAAATTTATTTTGAGTCATCATAATAATGTATTCTGTTGAGACGTCTAATTCAGTGTAATAAAGCTTTTGAAAATAGAGAAATGCGTATAAGAATGTGATTACTTAGATATGAATAATTCAAAGAATAATAAAGGTGTTGGGTGGTGTGAAGAGTAGCATGAGACAGATGGCACAGACATACTCATCTGTTTGCCTAAAAGATGGAGAAATTGATGCTTAATTAATGAATTATCACATGATGAGAATGGTGAGAAGCATCCAACAAACAAATAAATGGAAATAATAAATTAAAAAAACCTCCCATTTGTACATGCGTCTGTCCCCTCACCAGCTTGCCAAATTAATTGTGATGGACAACTATACGTGATTGCTGCTACTTGCATAGTGCCACGCTGCTGACAATATATGCAATAAAAACTAAGACAAGTCATTTATTTAGTTATCAACAAATTTGTTTTCTCACTTTTGTTTGATAGTAGGAAGAGAGAAGAAAAAAAATGTGAAAAAATAAATAGAATAAAAAAAATTCAAATTCAAATTGTTATTTTCTACCAATCAATTCAAATTCTATTTCAAATTTTTTGACTTATTTCTCCTCAAAATCAAGCACGTCATTCAAATTTAAATTGCTTACGCTGATTTACCACCATCATGCATGGCCATTTATTTTAGAATAATGGTAATTTGACATACAAATTTTTTACATTCGTTTGAACTCAATTGCTACCATTACTATTCATCCGAGTAATTCCGATATTCGTGGAGCGATTCGCTAAACACCAACAACCAGGTCCAAGAATAAGACACTTCTACCAATATAAAGGTAAGCGGAATCTCCATGTCAAAACATTCCAATATCTGTTAGGCTACATTTAAAATATATTTAACTAAATATTACTTTTAATTACTAGGATGAAGTTTGAATATCAATGTCTTCTGCTTTTATAATCCACTATGAACACTAACAAAAATGTTGATAAAAAAAAATGTTATAACACAATGGTAACAACAAGGATTTGATAAAATGATATTTTGCCGGGTTACAATATACAGAGCGTGGGGTTAGACGCAACGCAAACAATAAACGGAAACCTAAATGATGCCGCCGCACATTTTTCACTCTTACTAAATTTATCACTTGGTAGAGCTAATCTTTCTGTCTCTATTTCCAATATATTACCAAAAATGGTGCTATGAAAAGAATTAGAAGACAAAACAGCCAAAATCCCACGTATAGGGTGTATGTGCAACTATGTATAATGCGTGCTGAGCCTGAGATGGATCTTTATGAAAGATTGATGGCCATATCCTGGAGAAGAACTTTCTTCTGAGATGCATTAATAATTCCCTTGCACTCGGCATCTAGTAATACCTCTGTCATAATTGCAGCTGCTCTTCCTTTAGGTTCATTTTCTGAAGTCTTCCTCATCGTGAATGCCTGAATATACAACATAAAACCCTCATGCATTCAGAATTCTAGTGAACTCAACTGTTCACATTTTCTAATGCTCAAATTTGAAGACATCAGTAAAAATAACAAATCATTTCTTTAAAATATGTTTACCCAAAAACGTGAACAAAAGGTTTTGTTTTCTGTCTATCCCTAAAGTCAGCTCAATGTCAATACCCAATCCAGCCTTCCACATGTTAAGGTCAGCGATAATTATTCTTTCTAATCAACAAGGGAAAATTGAGACCAGGAAAAATCTAGTTGGAGGGGTAAAGGTATCGGATAATAGAAATCTGTTCGGCTTTTCAGACATTAAAACCCGTCATGTGAATATAACACAAACCATAATTCAATCGATCTATTTATTTTATGGAAGGTTGGATAAGAAATCTCTGTTTTAAACCCAGAAGATGAATGTACACAGCTTCTGAGAGCAATTGTAACTTAATTAGATGGAAAATACATTTTAGACCTATATGGATAAGAACGTATTTTGCTAAAACCGCAAACTACAATGTATCACTGAGTAGAAAACGAGACTTATTTACTACAAAAATATGAAAGTATGCCATTACCTGTCCGCGATGAGTAATTTCCAAGAATCCTGGTTGTAGGATAAATGGCTCCCCGTCGATTTGAACCGGGAAAGGACTGGAACAGTGTATCGTGATGACTTTACCTTGAGCAAGCCTTCTTGCTTGTGAAAGTCCAACCTATACAGTAAACCAGATATTCTTGTTACTAACTTACCATTAACTTAAAAGTTTAGGCTAAATCGCAATTCCATAAAACTTAGATACAGTATTATCTCCCTTTAATTCCCAAATCATACATTTTGGTCTTCCATAATTTTACATACGTTTTATTTCTTTTATTTTAATCTAATTGAACCCTAGATCTAATATGTTTATTTAAGATATCATCATGGAATGATTTAGTTAATTAAAATGTTAAAAATAAATAAAAGGTATACATAATTAAATTTTTTATCCAAATTGACGATTTTCTAAAATCAGGAAACTAAGATTGCAGGGAAGAAATAGAGAGACTAATATCGTAGATTAGGAATTAAAGCTGGACTAAAATTGCAATTTAGCTGGAATTTTTTTCTTTTATCTGTTTCATATGCATTTCAATAAAATATACAAGTGAAATATATGTATAAATCCAATAGTCTGTTTTGTAATAGGTTTTCTACAATATCTAGAGTAATCATTTCAACAACACAAAGTTTTAAATATATAATAATTTTTTTCTTTTGAAAAAAAGTTTAGCCATAATAGTACGAAAAGTCCTTATTATAAGATACTAACAGTAAAAACAGTTTTTTTGGACTACAGGTATCTTCTATAAGGTACAATCCTGCTTCTGCCGAATAGTACTACGTAAGTGATAAAAAGCTTAATTAAATATTTAACGCAAGTGTATACTTGAAGCTCAAACTCAAGATAACAGCATAAGCACGATCAATTTCATGCAGTTGAGTCGTGTGCATTCATGATGGCATATTATCTAGGACAAAACTTACATACAATACCGTAGATACTACTACTGTTGTTCTCTAATCAGATTTAGAGTTTTACTTTGACAATTTGCATCTTATTAAATCTATTGTACACATCACTAAAGTGAAACTCTACATATCTTGGGAAAATAGTATCAACACAGTACCATAGTTACTATATGTAAGTTTTGTCCTATTATTTGACATTGGATCAGACTTAAATCTCATAAGTAAGATGAGATGCTAGACATAACACGAATACAAAACTTCTATTACTTTACCGGTTTACTGAGCCTTAGCGAGTGTTTAATCAAGAATTGAAAAAAATGGGCCCCATAAAAGTGGGCGGTGTGTGTGTGAGGAGACGGGGCGGGAGCAGCATAAAAAGGAAGAGGGTTTTAATAACTTAGACAGCTAGTGAAATATATAGGGAGTACTGAAATATACATGGAGTAGGAATGCGTGAATGCGTGAAGACATATGAATATTAACTACCACGCATTCCTACCTCCTATACATTTCTCCATGCATGTCTCTGTCGATATCCATGCATATCTCTCTCGATATGCATGGAGAAATATTGTGCTCAATATAGGGAGAGGAAAGTGAAAGGTTTAGGCACCGAATAATGTAGAGAAGTTATAGGAGAGTGGAATATTCAATGGCTGACGAATTTTTATAATTACTTAAATTCTTTCTTGCATTCTCTATGATTTTAATCTTAGCCGAGGGCTACCTCTACTGTACGGGAGCTTAGGCTTATTTTGTTTCCAGGGAGTCCAACAAAGAGTAAGCATACCAAATGAAATGAAATCGTGATAGAAAGTATCCATTGTAGATTTTAGACCTAACCAATAATTAGGTGATGGGAATGATCAAACCCGTGTACACCTTTCACTTTTTAGAATGTTAAAATCTAGATCAGTTTGGCATTTTCAGTAATTACTTTTTAATGGGTATAGTAAAATTTAAGACACCTTATACCCAAACTGATAATTTGATATTTAAAATTTTGAATTGATTTATCCGAATAAAATATTTTGAAAATGTAGGGAATTTAAATCAAAGTAATTCATATTGCAAGCATATCAAATTTCCACAAATTTTTAAGTTCTTCTATCAAACGCAAGGTAAATATTTTGTTGACTTTGTTTTTAACCAGTAGTTTACTTAAAAAAATTTAAAGTATAAAAATCAGTATTATTATAAATTCACGTACCTGAAGTTTTCCCAGGTGCCATGCTCCACAAACACATACCACCTCCAGCATTTTATCATGCATGGATTGCAGACTAAAATCATCATCATGCTCATAACCATTTTGCCAAAGATCTACTCCACCCATATAGCTCCCGATATTGAGCACAATTAAGCCCTCCGAATCCTGTTGTACGAAGAAATAATAACTAATTGTTTTACACTTAAATTTAGAGAGGATATTCATAAAATAAATTTCTTATGTGAAAATAATAATCAGAATCAGTATTTAACCTTGGGAATCTCAATGTCTCTCCCGTCAACTTCAAGCCATACTTGCCATGGCAAGTCAGCACAAGTTCTGTCCATAATATCTCTCGCTCCCTCTTTTGCATATCGCAGTTTATTCAAAAACTGGTAATAGAATAATGGTTGAAGATTAAAAAACGCAGAAGTATTAGGTAAGGAAGCATTATATGAATTGTAAACAAGTTAAATATAGATAAGAGCCAAAACTAGCAAGTAAACATATATAAGGTATAGTAAATAAACATTAAATTAATCAATAATGGTTTCTATTTCGTTCAACTAGATTTATAGTCCTAATACTAACAAAGGTGATTTAGAATAAGGCCTATAAGCACGTACCAGCTGTATAGATATTAATTAATATCGCTAAGTCTTACAATAGTAGTTTAAAGAATGTACATACATTGAAAAAAATTTAAGAAAACTAGACAATTGACATGGACCAACATAAATGAATACTTTACAATGATATACATAGAGGAAGAGAGAATTCCACCTGACTACAAAACTTTTCAGGACTTATTTGTCGAGTAACATGAAATTTATATGCAACCTTTGCATCACATCCAATGCCTACAAACGCAGTTTGTAGATGTCAGCAACTCTTAAGACACAATCTTAGGTGGTGGTTGTTCAGTGAATTACCTAGATAGTTCATCATGGATTTAGTTTTCACTTTATGTGATTTTCCTTCAGAGCTTTCTTCTGAGATTTTAACTTTCCATCGATCTAGCATAGTGACTGCTGCATTGCTAATGTCATCATGCAAAAGCATGGGCAATCCGCCTTCTCCATCAAGGGTAGAGAAGCCTTTTCCCCAATTCAGTACCCTGGACAAATCATTTCCAGTGCCAAGGGGAAGAATTGCCACTGGTGGAGGTGACTCATAACTGCGTCTTTCTATAGCATCAAGGACCCATGCAACTGTGCCATCCCCACCACATACCAGTACTCTAAAATATCGTACACTTTTGAAGAATTCCAGGCCCACTTCAGGGCCCTGAGAAGCAGTCAATTCAAAGATCTACAGTAAAATCCCCAAACCACATGTCCAGTGAGAGTGATATCAATTTAAAAACATTATCCATATCAATTTTCATAGACAACTTGCTCTAAAACGTTTTTAGGAGGATTCAATTAAATATAAATCTGTATTTGCATACAAAATTCCACAATAAAATCATAAGAATTTCCAAACGAGAAATCAAAAAAAAGTTCCTTTTGGTCCAAAAATTGAAAGATAACAATAAAATAAACATAATATGTTGACTTTTTCTTTTAACTACATAAGAATCTAGTTTCATTTTGTTTTATTAACTTGTCATCAGTTTTAAGAAAGATTAAATAACCTACTTAGCAAATCTTCATAATTAGTAATTATATGGATTCAACAAGGCACAAGGTAAATAGTCAAGATTAGGCAATTTGCAATTGGTATCAATGGTTAATAATGAACCTATAAAACATATTTGTAAGGTGGGGATTGCCCTAGCTTTATAAGTTCTATTAAGTCATACCTCCAGTTAGTATAGGACTAATCCACTACCCTTAAGGCTGCAATCAAGACATCCAAAGAGACCACAATTAAAAGGTTGTCTGACACTTCCCATCAGACCCAGGGTAACTGACCTTGAATTTAGCAAATGCAGGTAGCCTAACAATGGATTTAAATCATACTCTGATCAAATTTTAGAATTTGGACTTAAGGGGTAACCCAATTCACAAACCAGCTTAAGATGAGGGAATGTGCAAGCTTTATAATTTTTATTTCATCAATATCTCTAGTCAATGTAGAATTAAACCACCACTCTTAGGGCTACAATTAAGGAAGCCTCCAAAGAGGTCGTAATTAAGGTGCTCTAAGAGTGACCATAATTAAGGTGGCTTTCCAACACTTTCAAAAAAATGTTCCCCTTTCTTCAAGGAAAAAAAAAAGGAATTTTTCACATTATTGAGTTAAATGTCGAGGAATACTTTATATTTTCAGGAATCAGGATGATGAATCCAAATCATACAAGGTTAAACTAGCAGGTCCTAGATTTCACACATTATGATATAGTTATAATCTTCTATATTTTAAGAAAGTAAATGACAAAATATTCCTTTTTCCAAATGAGATAGAATCATCACTAAATATACCTACTAATCAAACAAACTCATAAGTCATATGATGCAACTTGACTCTGAAAAATATCTAAAAGATATATCTGCAATATGCTTAATAACAGATGTCATTACTTAAATAACAAGCACGAAAATAAATTGTTTATCAAAGACAGTGTAATCACCTGAACAGGATTTAATAGCATATTCAATCTCCTATGAAGAGAATGCCCAAGCTGACCACCACTCCTGGCATTTATGAAGATCAAAAGTGGGCTTGCGTCTTGTGGCAAATCAACTAGTGTGTATTTCTTGAAGTGGCTATGGGTAGAAATTGAACTGTTTCCTAATACTCTACCATTATTCAATTGATCAGAAAACTTTTCATTACTGGACTTATTCCAGCCGAAACCATTCAACACATAGTCAAAAAGCGTTGCATCAGTACCTGAGGAACCACGTGATTTACCATTAGCATTGTAACCACCTCCATGTCTATTGCGGTTACGCCGCTTTCTAATCTGGCCATTAACAGAAGAGCTTATAATAGAACTTAGCCGTCCTCCTCCTTTTAGATCCTCATCAACTTCTTTGACACAAAGAGGGGAAAGAATAATTCGCCTCAAGGGACCCAAATCACAAAAGTCACCAGAATCTTTAGTCAATTTGTTATGACATTTCACATGAATGAGGCGCTGACACCACTGGCAATGCCATGTTGGAGAAGCTTTAACAAAGGGAACACCGCATGGTTCATCACAGTAAAAACAGAATGCAGACATCTCGTGATTTTCATACACATTAACCCATCTTTCTGACCAGTGGTGTCGAATATGGCCAAAACCAGCCTGAGCAACACATTTGCAATCCTTTGCTGCAAACTGTGAACAAAGGAAATGAGCAGCGACACCACAAACAGAGCAACGATGGAGAGGGGTATGTGGTGAGGCTGTTGTACCTAGATTTTGGGAAGGCCAAAGAGAAGTCAAGCAGAAACAACAAGTGGAGGGTTGTTCCCTGTAAGTGAAATCTTCAACCCAAGAATGACCAGACAGTGGTACTTTAAACTTTTTCCAAACTTTCTTCTTCTCTCTTGCTGCAGCTTTAATCCAATTCAACGAGGACCTACGCTGCCACTTGAGAACAGCGTATACGACTGCCATCAGTCCAAATGATCCAGTGATGAGCCATCCAATAATAGATGCACCGGAAGCATCAGGGCTGGTGATCAACCTCAGAAATGAAATTCCTAAATCTATCATGGTTAAACTCATTTGATTGAACTCTTCCGTCAAACATAAAACCTGATCATTCAACACACACTGTCACACATTGTCATAAATACATTTAAAAAAAAAGTTATGACTGACAACAATAGTTATAGACAGAACATAAAAAAATACAGTAAATATGGGCAGCAAAGCGTGATTGACTAGTGGCAGTGCAGAAAAATACAAAATATATAATCCAGAGTGGGGATCACTAACTTGATGCCGTTTTCAGAAACACGGAATTGAGCGCTAATCAAATTTCCACAGATAATATACGAATTAAGATTGAGTAACTTGAGTTAAATATCAACCTTTAACTTGCTAACTAAATGAAAAATGAAAAATCAGATACATTTACTTATACCATTTCCAATTATTCCTAAATCATATGACATAAAAAGTAAAAACTGGAAGCAATATTAAATTTTGAAATAACTCACAATCTAATTGTGCAATCAAGAACGAAAACAAAACGAAATTCTAGGGCAGACAGGTACGCACGGTGCTGCCTTAATATTCTAAACCGAATTGCGTATTGCGGCAGCCTAATATTGAAAATTGAGATAAATTAAAAAAAAAAAAACGTTTATCTCGGTGATCGAAAATGCAGTTTAGGATGGAGGATACGATGAACGAAGAAATGAAATTGAATAGAGAAATAAGAGAGAATAGATCTATGCAAGACGATGAATGGGATGAAAACGAAAGAGAGAAAGGAATTGGCGTGAAACCTGGGCGGAAGCTAGGTTAATGACGAAATTGAATTTTGGAGCGTAACAAAATGCAGTTGCAATCGCAACCCTTCTCTTCTTCGTCTTCTTCTTCCCCTTCGAAGAAGAACACGTTAATGCAAATCCTATATAGTATTGTTACCATTATCAGATTTTGAAATTCAATGTTTCATTTTGATTTTGTGCCCCTTCCTTCCTTTTCACCTTACTGGAGGCAAAAGTAATAGAATATATTATTTAATATTTTAATTAATAAGGAAATGGGAAAAGAACAGTTTTTGAGAGAGAAACGGAAAAAGGGGCGGGATTTCCATCGCACAAGGAACACGCTTCCCCTGTTCTATTCACCGGAACACACGAGTGCCAGACGCGTTTCACGTTTATTTACCATTATATCCCTTCGTTTCATGCACCTTTTATTATTCATACTCAAAAACCAATTTCTCATCATCACTTCTACAAATCATGATTAATTAATTTCGGACTAGTTGCATTATAAAATTAAAAGTTATTATCATTATTTAAAATTACTATTATCCTTATTTACATAGAAGTTTTATCAATTACAAAAACTCAATATGTATAAATCAACTCATATTTAGATAAAATATATGCAATCTATTAAAAATATTACAAAAATAACTATTTTTTCATAAATTGAGCAAAATAAAACAATTTTATGAAACTTGTTTCAATTTTATATATATATATATATATATATATATATATATATATATATATATATATATATATATATATATATATATATCATATAAAATATTTGTCAACCTGATAATTTTGTAAGTTTATTTATTTATTGATTTATTACCACTATATTATTGATATAATATCAAAATTTTGTAAGTCTTCACAAATTCATTCTAATGTAAATTTGTCAACTCAATTATTGATATAATATGTTAGTGTGTGGACACTTAGATCAAAATATTTTTAATTTAAAGTAAAAAAATAAATGTTTTAGTATGCGTGATCCGGTGAAACGCGTCTGGCACTCGTGGCAGACGCTTCCCCTGTTCTAATTTTTAATTTACTAATAATCTAATATATATATATATATATAATTACTATCCTACTTCAAATATAATATATTACATGTTACAATAAAATAGATAATTTTATTAGACAGGTATAACTAGTTTGATAAATATAAAAAAAAATAGTTTTTTTCTTACCGAAAATGAGGTTAATATGAGATGAACTTGTCTAATATTCAGAATACGTGTGAGCAATAATCTATCGTAAGGGAAAGTCCACGTGCAAAGATTTTGATAGTTAGGTCAGTAAAAAAGTATTTTGTGTATATAATAACTGGATTTAGTTTACCATAACCTAGATTATGTTTATATTATCATAAATATCATTTTTTTTCTAATTTTAGGGACATCCATTTTTCATACAAATCTCTTATTTGGATCTCACACATATTGGGCAATTTGAGGTCTATCAATAATAATGTAAATTTGGGTCGAGTAAGTATATAATTTTGGTAGGCCAAGATGTATTTAGCACTTTTCATTATGTTTGGCACAAGATCAATTCAATACTTATAACAATCTTTTTGAGCTCAAGATCGGCTCAATGCTTTTAGCAAATTTCATGAGCTCAAGATCGATTCTAAGTAGTTGATGTTATGTTTTAGTTAGTCTATATTTATAACTCATACATTAGTGAACAGTTAATCTCTCCCAATTAATGAAGGGTTTTGCGCTCGTGATGATCTCCTGGGCTTATACTCCCCTTGTGCCTTTTTCAGCTACTGTTATTAACACATGGCAAATTCTTATTGGAGGGTTTTAAATTATGAAAAATAGACAAAACATTTGGAGGGATTTTTGTGGCACCTTTTTGTGAACCGTCATTTCTTCTTCCCAAGCGTTTCATCGTCTTTCTTTATAAACTTCCTTTCACACTTTTCATTTTGCCCTTTATTGCATATTGAGTTTGTGTCTTTGCTTGCGTGCTTGCATTTTGCGTCTCTACTTTGGTTTCCCTACTCTGGCAACCATCGTTATTTGTTCCATCATTTGTTTTTCACCTCTAGGAAAGCTCTAATCTTTTTTTATTCTTCTTTTGAGCGACAAGAGGTTGTCGTTGTCGAAGATAACTCCTCAAGTCGTACTGATTCTATTCTGGGTGGCTCTTCTGATGGACCTCCCTTTCCCCATCCTCCCCCCGGGGAAAGGAAACAAAAGGTGGGTGAGGCCTCCACTTTTGAGGAATCTTTTTGGAAGGGGTGCAAATCTAACTTTCCTCCTATCAATGTACTACTAGGTTCTTGGGGAAGTTGCTAGTTACGCTTCTAACTTCCTTTCTACCGTGTCTATAGAAGATTTTGTGTCTTATTTTGATATCTGTGACGAGGAATTTGCAAAGCATATATAGGTAAAGCCTTGGTCCTCTGGCGATAGGGTATATATGAAACCTTTGTCGAATTGTGTTGACTTCACCTTTGTATATGAATATATGTTCAAAGAATTAGACATTACATTTTTATTGTCCAACTTTGAATGTCACTGCTAATCAAAATGTGAATAGCGTTGAGCACGTTCTATCCGGAGAATTGGGCTTTCTTGAAGGTGTTCCAAATTTTAAGTAAACACATTGGCATAACCCCTACTTATAACATATTTAAGAGAGACAATATTGTTTTATTTTGAAAAAAAAAATATGAGAGACAATATGAGTATAACAAGTATATAAATAATAAATTTGGTGTCAAATTTAAGAAAGAAACAATATTGCTTTATTTTGAAAAAAATAATTGAGACTAAATTGAATCAAAAAGACATAAGTGGTGACTAAATTAAAACAAAGAAACATATGTGGGGACTAAATTGAAATCAAGACAATAACACTTGATACTGACACTGACACATGGTAGTACCTTGCCACGTGGCACTAACAGTACCATGTGTCACACTAGGGACCTAACACGTAACAATCTTTTAAAAAAATGAAAAAAAAACAAAAATTGACTTGTGACACGCCGTTAATATTTTTTTTTGAAAAGTATATCATTGAAACATTTTTCAAAAGTTAGGACATAATTGACATGCTTTTAAAAACGCGAACCCAATTGACATGTTCCAACGGAAGTGGGTAGCATCCGACTAATGAAGCCTATAATGTATTGTTAATAAAAGATTCGATCTTCTAACTTATGAAGAGAAAACTAAGAAAGTGTTAGAAAATTTAAAAATGTTGTTTGGAGAATATGCAAAGAACTTGTCTGTCTCTTGTGGTTCTCTTTCCCAATCTCTTAAGCAATCCATCTTCATGTCTGAATCCAGTATCGAAGAAAATAAGACCAAAAGATCAAGAATTATTTCGGTAAGTATTTTATACCTAGTGTTCATTGTTCTCATTTTTCTTGTTTTATTTTGATAATTAATATGTAATATATTGTAAGATTTTAAAATACATCAAAATGAATCAAAATCTATGATTGACAATAACGAAGTAGATGTTTACTTGAATGAACCAATAATAAATGAAAAAAAGCGAAGATTTTGATATACTCAATCATCGAAAGACTAATGGAAAAAGATTTCCTATGATTGACAGTAATTTTATATTGGTGATTGACAGTAATGAGAAAAAGTTTCCTATGTTTTCATCCATGTACTAAGCTAAAACATCACATTTTCTTTGTTTTGTAGCTACAAAATTTTCTTGCATTGGATTGACATAATTAAAATACTGAGATGAATTGTTTTTATATATCCAATTTAAGAAAAAAACAATATTTTTTTCATGTTTAAAAACGAAAATCATATATCAACTCTAGCTCATAGATTTTTTATGGGTTTTTTTAACGGAAACTTTTTGTCTTTATAGATTTTTTTTTTTTACCCTAGTCCACTTGAATGAGACCAAATTGCTCAAAATATAAGTCCCAACATCAATATCTAAATGAAATTAAATTCAAATTGAAATTGAAATTCCAGTTTTGTGAATAAAAGGTGGTAAATTTTAAAACATTGATGGCGACAATTCAATAGATTATCCTTTGTTGTTGTCTTCGTTGCCAAAACACCCATCAAAGGCACCCTTGTTCAAACTTTTCCACACAAGTGAATATGATCAACTAGCTATTATCTAATATAACTATGAATTATTATAAAAGTTAACTATCTGGTTATTAATTATAACCAAACCATAATCACCACAATAATAACCTAATCAACTTTCAATATTAACAGTTTTTTCATATCAATTAAAATGCTTAATTTAATTTAATACTCATGTATTATCTAAATTGAGGTAACAAAATATTATTAAAAAATAGAAGAAAAAAAAAAACTTGAGACTGTGGATACAAAGAAAAGACACCAACGTGTGTGCATGAGAACCACCAATTCATAGGAAAAGTGCGAAGTGTAGCAGAAAACGACAAAAGCAAAGAGTAGTGGCCCTTATCCATGCATGCACTCCACTCAGCAATGGCCTGACATGAACGACAACATCAACAACCACTCCATCTCAGCTTCTCCACCACTGACATGATCACCACTTCCCCAACTTCTTCCTCAACCACCAACCTTGGAGGAGCACAACCTCTTTCGCTGCGCTTCCTAAGCAAACCACCGCTTCTATCTCTCACCCTCTTCTTCCCCTCCCACTCTGCTTACAAGGGCATTGCGGTTTCCTCAACTCAGTGCAAACCCAGAGTGCGGTGTGAGAAAGAAGCAGGGAATGGTAACCATAATGGGGTAGAGGAAGAAAATGAAGAGGTTGAACGTGAAGTGCAGTGTGAGGTTCAAGTGGTTTCTTGGAGGGAAAGGAGAGTTAAGGCTGAAATTTCTGTCAATGCTGACATTGAATCCACTTGGAACGCTCTCACTGATTATGAGCATCTCGCTGATTTCATTCCAAACCTTGTGTGGAGGTAATTAATTTATAAAACATGATTGATACTATAAGAGAAAAATGACAATGAGAGACTTAACCAACCAAAGTAATGTAAGTAGTTAGATGTTTTTCCTCTAATCAATGTTGCCATTTCATCACAGTATAATTGATGCTTTTTTTTTCTTGAAAACTATAATTGGAAGTGATTAGCGAAATGAAATGTATATTTTGGTTGGATAACAGTACTAATATTGGTAGTGTTTTTCTCATGAAAGTTTTGTATGAGATTATTATGACTGTTAGCATTGTTTGTTTGCTTGACAGTGGAAAAATACCTTGCCCATATCCTGGACGGATATGGTTAGAGCAAAGAGGATTTCAAAGGTCAATGTATTGGCACATAGAAGCTCGAGTTGTGTTGGATCTTCAAGAATTCATCAATTCTGTGAGCATCTCATCTGTAAACACTTCAAAAGAACTTTTTGTTCTTCTGTGATTCAGTTACTTCATTCAGTATTGAAGTGGATACATACAAACCCACTAAATTCTTAACATGAGAAGTTTGATTGTTAGGATTCAAAATGTTGAACAATGTTTTCATACCAATTATTGGACTGAGTGTTTATCTGTCACATACAACCGGTGCCATCTGCATCAACATCTACGTTAGATTTCATCTCAACACCAATTATCCTAAATTGAACTTTTCCAACAAATAGCTAAACTTACACTCAATAAATTGAGACAAAGAATAAGCAATTCCACAAAGGAGCAGTAATATGATAGAGACTTGGGTATTATGGGGTGTCAAAATCTCACATCAAAGTAGTACGCAGGAACAATGCATTATGTACAGCAAAGGTTCAGGGCCATCAAATAAAAGGGAACAATAATAATAACGGATCTCACTGATAATTTCCACAACTTGTGTTTGTGTGTCAGACTTTCTATATTATAAATTATATATTATACTTATTTGTATCTGAGTAACGAGTGCCCAGGACTGGACACTGTTAAACACATAATATGCAAGGATACACGAAATTTTCAAGTTTATAAGACTCAATCCATGGTTAATTCAAACCTTAATAAGAATAGAAAAAAGACAATAACTTTTTTAATGTTTATTCTTTTGTATCAGTATATGAATTCAATAAATAAATAACTTGTATAAGACAGCTAGAAGTATTTGAAGTGTTCATTTTATAGTCCAAGTAACTGTGCATCCTTGCCAGGCACCCAAAGCGAAATTGCCATACAGCCATTACTTGATTGATGGAAAACTTTCTCAAGAACTGTTCTCATACAAAGAAGGCACTCACTGCATATTTGATACATTTTTTTTTTAATGCTCCTCCAGGCATGGGACCGAGAACTTCACTTTTCCATGGTTGATGGAGACTTTAAGAAGTTTGAGGGCAAATGGTCTGTAAAATCTGGAACAAGGTAGAATCTTTACCATTGATTTCTGAGCAGCCTTGTATGATGTAGAGACTATATTTTTATTTTACTGCTGAACTCATTGAACACCTTAAGGCTGTTTAAGAAGTTGTATTCATTTGCTATTGGCTTGGAACATAGTTTATTATTCTTCAACTGTGTTTTCCTGCAGATCTTCATCAACTAATGTATCTTATGAAGTTAATGTTATACCAAGATTCAATTTCCCAGCCATATTCTTGGAAAGGATTATCAGATCTGATCTTCCCGTGAACCTCCGAGCCTTGGCATTTAGAGTTGAAAGGATTATTTCAGGAAATCAGAAACTTTCCCTGCCAGAAAATGACTTGGACAAAACTTCTAGTGATATTTATGGTTCATGTACCCAAAAGACAAATAGTTCTTCCAGTGAAAATAATAAGTTGTCTCCTGGAGAAAACAAAGAAGATTTAGTTCGCTCAATTTCTGGTACTATCCCCTTGTCTTCCAGTGAGGTGAATGTCAATAATTGGGGTGCATTTGGAAAAACTTGCAGTCTTGACAGGCCTTGTGTGGTGGATGAAATTCATCTCCGTAGATTTGATGGACTTTTGGTAACTCACCTGAACTAAAATTTCTGTGTTGGCTTTAGTTCTGAGAACGAGCTAAATTTGTGATGAATGTTTTTCCATGTGTTCATGTTAAGGAAAATGGAGGTGTTCATCGCTGTGTTTTTGCAAGCATAACAGTTAAAGCTCCTGTTAGTGATGTATGGAATGCCATGTCTTCCTATGAGACTCTTCCTGAGTAAGTAGTGTGTACTGCAGAAGATTCTTCCAGATGCCATGTCTAATTTTCCTGACTTGAAATAAAACCATTCATTGCAGAATAGTTCCAAATTTAGCTATCAGTAAGATTTTATCACGAGATAACAATAAAGTCCGCATTCTCCAGGTATGGTGCAATTTGAATAACAGTTTATATCCTAGTTTGATTGCTTGTTAGTACCAACTATTATTCTACCTTCAACAAAATGCCCAAGTATCACCTTATCAGTAACTAATAAAATTATGAACTTGTCATATACTTTATCCATAAATTGTGTGATTTTGTAACTCCTAATTTAATCAATACTCAGGAAGGGTGTAAGGGCCTGCTTTATATGGTACTTCATGCTCGTGTTGTGCTGGACTTGTGTGAATATTTAGAACAAGAGATCAGTTTTGAACAGGTTGAAGGGGACTTTGACTCATTCCAGGGAAAGTGGACTTTTGAGCAACTCGGAAATCATCATACACTGCTAAAGTACTCTGTGGAGTCAAAAATGCGCAAAGACACTTTCCTTTCTGAAGCTATCATGGAAGAGGTGTTTGTGAATTATTTGATTCGATTTGGTTGATCTATATCAATGTGCTAAAGCTTACAGTTCATTGTGTTTCACCTAAGATAACCTTTTATAGAAAATGAAAGCTCTGTCATCTAAAATAGACAGTTACTCAGTATGTTTAACCAATATAAGTGGAAGCAAGATACATTCATTTATCCATGTTCTGTTTTCCTTAGAGAGACATTTGTATTAGATACAATCATTTGTATTCAAACACATGTCCTGTATCTGAATAGATGAGTGTTATTTATTTTAACAATATTATTTCAGGTCATTTATGAAGATCTCCCATCAAACTTGTGTGCAATAAGAGACTACATTGAGAACCAGACAGCATCAAATACTTTGGAAAGTAAGCAAAATACAAATTCTAGGCAGCAAACTGCTTCATCTGGCTTTGCAGATGACGACAGCTATTGTTCAGCTGAAGAGTTGTCTGATTGCAATGCTCAAAGTTTATCTCAACAAAGACGAAGAGTTCCAGGATTACAAAGGGACATTGAAGTCTTAAAATCTGAAATCCTGAAATTCATTGCAGAACATGGACAAGAAGGATTCATGCCAATGAGGAAGCAACTTCGTTTGCATGGAAGAGTTGATATTGAGAAGGCTATAAATCGCATGGGGGGGTTCAGAAAGATTGCAATTATGATGAACCTAGCTCTGGCTTACAAACACCGCAAACCAAAGGGTTACTGGGACAATCTTGAAAATTTGCATGATGAGGTGAACTGCAAAAGTTCCTTTCTAGTTACCACTCAGAACCTTATTTCATAAATTTCTGCACAAACACTTTTAAGAAAAGAAAATAATCAGGCAAAATGAAATGAGTTTGTTCTATTTAACATTAATAGATGCACTTAGCTTTTATAGAAGCTCTCTTTACTTAAATTCATTCATAAGTTGCGATTCATAAAATCAAGGACATGGAGAAGGATAAAGGTTATGTACCTATAGTAAATATTATTTCATGTAAAGAGCATGCATAAGTATAACATTGTTTACATCTTCAATCAGAATATAACTCATTTGTTAATGCAGATAAGTAGATTTCAAAGGAGCTGGGGAATGGACCCTTCATTTATGCCCAGCAGAAAGTCATTTGAACGTGCAGGTAAGTTGAGAGATACTCTCCAAACCTTTGATTTTATTGCTTCCAACAACAAACCATAGTTTCAGTCACTTTGAAGTCTAATAAAATTATAGTATATAATGCAATTTTCCACAGGACGCTTTGATATTGCACGTGCATTGGAAAAGTGGGGTGGACTTAATCAGGTTTCTCGCCTTCTGTCCCTCAAGGTGAGGAGACAGAGAAGCAAACAGGGCAACCTTGACAAGGACAAGAAAGTTGAGGATGATGTAGCATCATCACCTGATGTATATATTGAGATCAAGACACCATCTAGACCCACTGTTTCTCAAGATCCACAAAAATGGCTTACAGAATTAACACAGCTGGACATAAATTGGGTTGACTAAAAGCAGTATATACATATATATTGGTTCAAATAGAATTTTGTGCTTACATTAACACAACATTCTTGATTTCGTCTTTCTTGGCCTTCTGTCCAAATTGGCTTGAGGGAAGGTACTTATCAAAGGAAAAACTCCACACTGGTAGGGGACTTCGATTTTTATTGGCATAGAATGAAATCTTTCTTATTTTGTTCCTTCATTGAAGTTTTTACAGACTAAGTCATCTCGCAAGGGAAATTTTGGAAGTGTATGTTTTCTGCAGTTCTTTTATCTTACAGTATTCTATTCCTCAATTAAAAATGAAGATTACTACTGCATGCATTAACAAAAAAGGTGAAGGTAAAAATCCATTGCCGTTGTTCCACTTTGAGGTGTGTTTCCCTTTAGATTGTTCCAAATTCAAAATTGTAAAATAACAAGGAGATTATACAATATACAAAAAGCTAGGCAGAGTCCACAAGATTTATATGATCAACCAGGCACATTCTAGAAAATAAAGAATATTGACAAAATAACATGACACTAACGTTAATAAAAAAGTAGAGTACATTGATTCACCTCACAACAAAACACCACCGACCAACCCTATGCTTCAAAAGTAAACAAGAAACTGTATATGTCCCTGTTCCATACAGAATTAGAACACCACAGTAGAACATGCACTCTCGTACTTTGTCATGTCCTCTAACCTTTGAGTCGGTTCCTCGGAGAAGGAAGGTAACAAAGCGGTGAGTTTTATATCATAGATTCTGGAGTCATCAGAGATGCCATCCCAGGATTGGGATTGCGAGGGCAAAGTGTAGGCAAAGCCAAGGTGGCTGGCACAGTTGCGGCAAAGGAGCTTGGTTCTTTGTTGGCGCTTGGAGTTGAAAAAGGGTATCCAAAATGACCAGGGAAGTTGGTGGATCTGAGTGAACCTGCTCTCATCCACAGAGAAGAAGGAAATGATGCCTCTCTTTATGGACTTTGAATCTATGAGACCAGTGTTGCGGTTGCTGGAGTTCAAATTCAGCTCATAACCACACGAACCACAGCTACATACAAGACATGCAAAGGAAACACATCACACATGGTTGCATTTGAAAGCTCAAAATTTACACTGAACAACATTAAACCTAGGAATGATAAAATAGAGTGTTGGATTAGAGGACACGCTGAATCACCTGTAGTTCACATCTCTGATAATGGAGGATACTTGAAGTTGTTGACATTCAAATGATCCCTTGTGCATGTCGCCGTAAGGAATCATTGTTTGTGTGATCTAGTTGTGTGTGTGAGAGAGAGAAAGAGAGACAGAGAGAAGAGAGAGAGATATTGAGTTTATAGCAATGGACAAGGAAGAGTTTCAGATACAGATGGCACGACATGGTCCCTTTACATTGTAACGGTCACAAGAGATGGCAACAAAATATAATCATTTCAATATATAGTTCTGTATCTTGTGACACTCTCATCTGTACTGATAAGATTACACTTTTTTATTATTATTATTATTATTATTATTATTTACAGAAGGAAAATAGTAATTCCTATTTACTTTCAAAATAATACATTTTGAGCTGGTGGAATAAATAACGCATGAAGTCTGTAATTATCGTCTGGCAGAAAGGTTTGAATCACAAAATGGTTAAATCTGCTCTTGATCGATTTACTGTGCTGTCTAAAACGTTTATATGACATAATTGTAAAACTGTGTTAAACGCTGGCTTTGCCTTCCCTAAGAGCGTACATAATTATACTAATTATATTTAAAAAATAGTATGATGCGATACATATTTTTGAGAAACTATTCGTGAACTAAATAAAAAAACCTTTAATTGTAGCATTAACGAAATTCCCTGTTGAGCATAACAAGCAGTAACAAGAACTTAGCAACAAAATGTCAGAAGCTTGATGGTAGAACCAGGGAAGGTGTTAGCAGAGATTTCATGATGATGAAACCGGAAGTTCGTTCCAAGTATTATCTGAATTCGCATGAAATCATTACACAAATATTATACTTTGAATTAAAAATGTTTTAAATATTAATATGGGGTCAATTATTAAGGTCGTAAAATTAAATTAATCATTCATTTTATCAACTTTAGCATTAAAATAAATTTATGCAAAGATTTAAATATGTTCTATAATAATTCTATAAAATTAAGATAAATAACTCATTTGTAACTGCTCTTTATATTGGTGCAAAAAAGAAAACGTCTTTGACATTAATTATGCCAAGACATTACCTATACGTACGTATATATTCCCACCACGAAGGACGAGGAGTTGATGATTGCGATTACATCAGAGACAAAAAATACAAGTGGCTATGTTAACTAATCACCTTGGTTTCACCATGGGGGACTATCCCGAAAACAAAAAGACTCACGTCATTGGCCTATTTCAGTATCCAAGATTTAGATTTCCCTTAATTGTAATGAGCCTTTAAAAGGCAATAAGTGCTCTTCAACTCATACAGAGCGATTATTGCTTTTTTTGTCCCCCCAAACAGGCAATACATCAATGTTTGGAGTGCTTTAAGTACACTAACATGCCAACGCTTGCTATAGCAAGTGCACTTGCAAAAGTAACAGAGCTTACAGAAATAACACTGTTTTTCTGTATAGTAGCTGTACAAGGATTTGGACTTCTTGCTTTGGTTAAACTGCCAAAATCCAAATGCAACTTCAAAGCCTGAAATACAAAGAGGCTTTGTATTAGAAGCAAATTCAAATGTCAATGAAAAAGCTAGAAGAAGCAGATATCTTCACCTTCGCTCCTGCAGACCTAGCACAGCTGACAGCCGTACCAAGATCAGTATCAGTTGCAAGAACAATCTTATCGCCTTCATCGTCCTCATACTATAAAATGGAGGAAAAAGTCAGCGTGATAATGAACACATATCATACTCTCACAAAAGGCAGAGGAAACTTAGGAGCATGAAACACACCAAAATTGTAGGGCGTTCTCCATCATTAACATCAACTCTCTGCATGACTGTAGAAACTAGCTCATCTAGACGTTCAGTACCTAAAGAAAAAAACAACACATTCATTGTAAATTCTCATAAGAATCAGAGAGGTAGGCAAGATGATAAAGATTACATGGCCCGGGTTCAGATAAAAGTGTGCACTATGTTTGCGTCTAACATCAAAGACGGAAAAAAGGGACTATTAAAAGCTCAATATTTTACCAAATCAGTCAACTCACCACAGTTGAACCGATGCACGCGTCCTCTGAGATCCTCTAATTTGAAGGTAAATGAATTTACATAGCCTACAGATTGAGTTCCAGATTTTGCTGTATCAACCCCAGAAATGTCACTGGAATAGAACATGAAATAGGTCGTCAATTCATGGATCAGAACAAAAACAAACCTTTTGTTTAAACATCTACAAAACCAGACTACCTATGAGTATCGGAATCTTCTGGTGGCTCTAGATTAAGAGCTGAGTCCCAAAACTTTTGCATAATTGTATTTGCCATATCATTAACAGCTCCAGAGCTACTCTCAACCTACAAACAAAGTACATTTTAGTAATCAGAAATTGGTATCTGTATAACAGTATCAACTGTTAATGCAAAGACATACATGAATTTTACTACAGAATATGATAGACTTTCAACGTTACTAAAGGAGCACACGCCACCAGATATAAAAGTATTATGATTAGGAAGTCTAACCAGAACAACAGAACTAAATCTAAACAAGATTACCTAGGTACAACATTATGATTAGTTAGGGAGATAATAATCAAATATGATACATGGGATTCTCCCAAACAGATGGAAAATATAAATACATAACCTACACGCATACACACACCAATGCATATGAATGAACATCTCACAGAAGAATAATCAAACAGAAACATGAATTTTACCATGGAAATTGCAGCATGTGTTATCTGCAAAACATCCATGCAAGCAACAACATGTCCATCTGCAGAAACAAGAATAAATAGTCAGCAGAAGGTAAGAATTAATGAACTGCCTGCCTAAAAATTAGAGAAGTAAAGATCACCTTTGTCTATCACAGGAAGATGTAAGAATTTCCCATCATGCATCATATGCAGTGCATCCAATATTGTTGTATCTACCGATGCACAATCTGGATTTGGAGTCATTACCTAAGTGAGAAAGGGAAAGAAGAAAATCTACTCAGTTCTGAATATCTAGCAAAAGTCGGAACTAAACAAAAGAATATTCCTTTCGAAATAACCATCTTTTTCCACTTAAGTGAATAAATAATGAAATGAAATAGCAACCTTTTCCACTAGAGTCAACTGAGGAGAAATATTTTGAGCCACAACACGCATTAGTATGTCCTTTGAACTGCATGAGATACACAGAGAACGTTTAGCATCTTACAATGATTAAGGTGCAAATTAGGAAGGATCCTATTAGTATCAGAGGAATGAGGCAGATAAGGTGGGAAGTAGGAGGTGTTGGAAAATCAGCATGGGGCAACCACGCTACCTCCTGTCCATGTGGCAAGATCGAGAGAGAAATCAAGCAAGGGGATTGCTACTTGTTAGAAGGTTATGCCCGAAAGTGAAAAAGAATAAAGGAGGTATATAGTGAGATGAGCAAGAATTGACTACGTTTTGAGGCCTCAGCAAGAGGAGAGGGATGAGGTGTTTTTATCATCCGTTATTCCTATTTTCTGTAATAAAATGCAAGGATCCTACCAGATAACAATATATTTTACAATTTAGAGTTCTTCTCTATGAAAAAAGTGTTCGTAAAAGATCTTACGTGAGTATCCCCTGAATCTTGGTTCCTGACAGAGACACAATAACGGCTGAATTAACGCGCAATTCCTGCATCTTCTTTGCAGCTACATAGACGGGATCAGCAGGTGATACTATAGCAACCCTAGAAACATAAAGCTACAGAACTTTGTAAAACAATTTTATCCATTTACACTATCATCTAGCAGCAATATATACAAAAACAAGAAAATATAATGTGAAAATTACTTTGTATTTTCATTCATTAGAGTTGACAGGGACGGTTTGAACATGCGCTCCCTCAATGTCTCTACCAAAGCACTAGCTGATAAATATGGTAGCAATTAAAGCAGAAAATTAGCATCATTACAAAATGAAGCAGAAATATTCAATATGGCCAATTCAAACACTTACATGTGGATAAAGCTAGGACTATGAGAAGCTAACAACAGATAACTCAAAAACACATGGTAATCACTCATCAGTTTGGTTCCCAAACATCTACAACTTAGCTTAATACCAACAATGAAACCCTTAAAAGCCAGCCACTAAAGTATCACATCCAAATATTACTAAGAACACATTGCACAGATCAGAACAAATAAAAGAGAAGTCTTCTCAGAGATAGACACCACATTTTTCGAACTCCTTCTAAATTAACACTTTTATTCTTAATATGACTATTTGATTATGACGTGAAAGAAATTGAGAAATAAAGGAGGATGAATAAATAAACAGAAGAATAAGAGAGCAAGAGGATAAGACAAACTATAGTACTCATAATTATGAATAGAAACTAAAATTGCTAATGGCATATATAATAAAAACAAAATATCCAGTTAAAGAGTAGGTAAAATATATAACATTTACAATATGATATATCAGAAGAACCCTTTTTGTGAGAGTGAGAAATGAATAACTATTGACCATTAAATATTATAATGAAAGGTCAAGATTAAAACATACAAGTTATGTGAGTTTCTTAAAATGTCATACTTCTTTATAAATATAAGGATAGATTGAGTTCCTCGAAAAGTAAATCTTTGTAAAGCCACTATCCTCAACAACTCTTAGTACATATTACATTTTATAGACCCAATCATTAAAAATAAAGCTCTCATCGAGTAGATCAAATCTGTAGATTCTAATAAAATTGTACAACTATTTTACAATTAATTAAATAAATTCCCTTTGAATTATGATATACTTTTGAGAAATATAAGCAAATGCTGACTACAAGATTACATAACTACAAATATCTGATTGATCTAAAGTTTGATCTGCCTGAGTTAATATCAAAATATTTAATGGTTTGATCAATAAAAATTAATATATACAAGGAGTTAAAATAAAAAATATCATCCAAGAGAAGAAAAAAAAAATGAACAGATAGCAGCAACCATAGAGCACTTATTTCACTCATGTGGTAATTCCCTTCATATCTTGTTCTACAAACTATCTAACCCTGTGTCTCTAATTTTAGCCACAAAGATAAAAGTCTACAATATTTGTTCGCACAAACAGCCATTTCAGCTAATATGCCAAATAATAGATTTCATATTAAAAGAACATAAAACTTCTAAACTCAAGGATGGCAGATGCAGTATAAACATATGCACGGAAGTGGATGTAAAGAATTGTTAACCCACCATATGCAATGCTACCCCGGTGGCGCTCCACCCCTTCAACTGCGGCAGCAATGACACTGCTCTGCTCAGCAGCCTTCTCCATCCTGACTATTGCATCATAAAGACATCTGGTGATATCCAGTATGGCAATGACCTCACCATTTTCCACAACAGGGAGGTGCCTGAATTTACCTATCAGTTAAAATGAATAAATCATATCTCAATGGATTATTTTAAAGACTGACCAATTAGTACAAAATTTAAACAGTCAGATGATAGAAAGATATGGCCAAGTCATCATCAGGTATCAACCAGATAAAGATAAATAGCAATGGGAAAAAAGAGCTCCATAACAAAGAAGAAACTAATAGGGCCTTGATTGCAAAAAGGAAAAAAAAAATGTACAAGTTTTGTTGCAAATCAGACACATTTGTTGGGTTTGGAGGAAGACCACGCAATTCAACATAAGAAGAGAAACGCAATCCTCTTCATCAAGTCCTTCACTATCGTCATCCCAGACTAAGTCTCCTGATAATGAAGATTCCAGTTGGCCTATTGTCATTTGAAAAGTTAATCGCTCCATAGACAATCCTCATCCTATTCACTATTTTCTAAGCTATCATCATATGTCCACTTCCTAGTATTCTTTTGTCTCCTTTGTATCTTCCATTTCCATTCCTAAAAATGTTAAAGAGGCAATTGATCATCTTGGATGGTGACATAATGGTATATGGGACTAAGTTCCTCTTCCGTTGGACAAAAGGTTGTTGGTTGTTGTTGGGTTTATGGCATTAAAGTTGGGCCAAATGGTGAAGTTGGTCACCTCAAAGCTAGATTGATGACCAAAGGACATACTCGAACAATGGCCTTGATTACGGTGATATGTTTTCTCCCATAGCCAAAATGACCATTGTGTGTCTCTTCTTTGGCATGGCAGCTATACATCATTTGTCTCTCCATCAATTAGATATAAAAAAATGCTTTCTTTCATCATGATCTAGAAGAGGAGATTTACATGGAGCAACCTCTTTCGTTTCTCAAGAGGAGTTTGCCTAAGTTTGTAAGTTACATCGATTTTTCTATGGTCTCAAACAATCTCCTCGTGCTTGATTTGGAAAATTCAGTCATATTGTTCAAACTTTTGGAATGAAACTCATATATCAATCAGTTTTTTATTGTCATACATCGTCTGAAAAATGTGTTTACGTAATTGTGTATGTTGATGACATGGTTATCATAGAAAATGATGACACTAGAATCTCGCAACTAAAGGAACACTTATGTAATCACTCCTAGACCAAAGATCTTGGAAGTCTCAAATACTATCTTGGCATTGAAGTGGCTCAACCAAAGGGAGGCATTGAAGTTTCTCAAAGGAAATAAGCTTTAGATATCATTGAAAAAACATGCATGACCATGATTGACTATAGACCAATAGAGAGCTTTATGGATCCAAAAAAAAAAATTAATGACAGACCAAGGTGAACATCTCTCTAATCCAAATAAATATAGAAGACTTGTTTGGAAACTTCTTTATCTCACTATTACTAGACTTGGACTGTCTTTTACGGGTGTTTTAATCAACTTATGAAAAATCCTTGTATTGATCATTGGAATGCTATCTTTCACATCTTAAGATGCTTCAAAAAGGGTGTTTCAACTTATGAAAAATCCTTGTATTGATCATTGGAATGCTATCTTTCACATCTTAAGATGCTTCAAAAAGGCTCTAGGGCAAGGTATGTTGTATTAAGATAAAGGGATTGCATATCGTGATGTTAATTAGGCAAGATCTCCTATGGATAGACACTCCACTACAGGGTATAATGTTCTCATCGAAGGAAACATTATTTCTTGGAAAAGCAAGAAACAAAATGTGATTACCTAATATAGTGTTGAAGCTGAAAATGGGACAATAGCGTCTCTTGCTCGCGAACTTGAATGGCTAAAACAATTTCTTCAAGAATTAAAATTATGAGATCCAACAAACGAAGATGTATTGTATAACCAAGTTGCTCTCCACATTGCTCCCAATCCAATGTTTCATGAGAAAATTAAACACATAGAATTTGACTATCATTTTATTTGAGAAAAGTTGTTAGAATAGGTACTTAATATAGGTAGTTGGCAATTGTATTGAAAAACTGCTATACGTTGTACCTATGAGTTGTTTACTTATTAGCGTTAGTTATCTACTTATTCTTGATGTAATTTTCTTTTATAAATAACAAAGATCAGCTAAGAGATGATCAATTTCTTAAGCTCTTTTTCTCATATTTTCAGTCTTATGTAAGGTAAAAGAAGAAAGGAACATTCCTAAGATCATAGGATTGAGCTCAAGTCATCAATGGTTCAACAACAATAATAATAGAAGATCTATCTCTCAAATATGTCTCTAAAAACAAAGGTCCAAGTGATAGGATGTCAAATTATTACAATATTTTTATTTCACTATATAAAGCTATTCTCCCAGGAAAAGAAACTTGAAATGAACTAGACATGTTTATAGGAAAGAGAAGACGTGGTTCCTACAACAAGTGACAAAAAACATGATAAAACCCTCCACGTGATCCTCCAAAATTAAACCAGTCCCCAAATTAGTCCCTCAGCGATTTAAAATGCCCATATTAGTCCTCCAAATATTTTGTCACCAAATTAGTCCTTCATATTTAATTTTTCAATATATTTATTAGTCCCTACAAAATCTAACATGTCACTATATTTGTCCTTATAATGGACTAAAGTAGTGATGAAAAGAATCTTTGGGGGACTAATTTGGTGACCGAACTTTGTAAGGACTAATGAAGTGATACAGGGTACACAGAACAGCAGACATGAACCCACAGAAAAGAGTATCTTTTCCAGGATATGTCCGGTATGGAGATAAACGCACTAAAGAAGTGCATCCCTTCTTGACCATCTAAATCATTAGAGATGTATGTGTATTTTCTTGAAATTATTAGTAAGTCTGTCAGTTACATTGTAACTGATCTGTCCATTGTGACTGGCTGTAAATCACCACTGAATTAGCAGTCAGTAGCCTATAAATGTATACTCTCCACTATTCAGTTAGCAATGAATAAGTTAATCATTTTCAGCATGTGCCTCAATCCTTCTCTTCTCGTGTTTTCTCTTTCTGCTCACTTTCTAACATGGAATCACATGCTTCTAACTCTTAATCCAGCCATGGTTCCCCACATGGAACAATTTGTAATCCTGAAACATGTTCTTCTACTACTTTCACACACCAGATCAGCCTCAAGCTTAATATACACAAAAATGTTCCTAGGATCAACGAATTAAGGGAATTATACAAGGTTACAAGCTTCATCGATTCCTTGTAAATCCTACAATTCCTCCATACTATCTTACCAAACAAAAAGAGGGATATTGCTGTTGTCAACCTAGTGTATTCATGGTGGGAACTGCAAGATTCATTGCTCTTCACCTGGCTACTATCGACTCTATCTGATTTCAGGAGTAGTTCACTGTGTTCATTCATGACAGGTACAAATAAAATTCATAAATTCTTCAACTCACAAATGAATGCTAGATCCAGCAAACTTCATTCTGCACTGAAATCTATCACCAAGGGAGATCTTGTACAATGGTGGAGTATGTATAAGTATTTAGCTCACATCCAAGCTTGATGTGCTTCAGTGCTTCTTTTTATTGATGACAGTGCCAGGCTGTGACCTCTTGAAGCCGTTTTTCAGGGTCTACAAGAAGAGTATAGTGCTCTTGCTGCAATCATTCAATATCATGCAGAACCATGTGATATTCTAGAGAAACTCAAGAAAGACCCTCTTGTTGAGCCTCTCTCATCTAATCTTGCACAAGTCACTTCCAAGCCCCAATTAAGATCAGTAAGTACACACAAGATCAAGCATAAGAAAACCAGTCAATCATCCACAATTCTCTTGTGCTTCATGCAGAAGCCACAATGGCTGTAATGGTTGCTCACACAGCCACAAAGGTCACTCCTGGGACCATTCCTCAGTTCAATGTAAGATCGGTTCTGACACCAATATCTGTTGTCACAGGAATGCAAATCTTCATCCACCTACCTGGACATGGCCTAACCAATTGCCAGCACCCTCGGGAAATGGTGGTAGGAATACACCACTGACATGGTCAGGAGTTGGGACTTTCGTAGTTGTTGACTGGGAACTGGTCTGGTTCATACTCCTTACAGTGGCCCAGGTCATTTCTCTGCCTGTCTCCAGATTCTTCTCAAGTCAATAGGAAACTTTTACAGGCAGTAAACTCAGCCTACACTGCCAATTATGCATCTGTTACGGACAGTCATCTTCATAGTGGCTACTAGGTACCAGTGGTATCTGGATTCTGGTGCAACCGATCATGTAACAAACTTACCAACCAACTTCATGACAGCTCAGCTGGCTAACTAATAATACCAAGAGAATATCCTATATCCCTGATATAAATTAAAAGACAACTTCTCCCAATTGCAGGAATGAAATCACTATATCTACTTATAATTTTCTGCGAACATTGTCACAAGTCACAAATCCTTTTATCACGTACCATTCTTGTTCAATTGCATAGCAATTGCAATATAAATTCAAAACAACTGATCTATTATTGCAAGTTGATTAGCTCGTATCCTGGTTGAATAAAGCAATGCATCCTAGCTCCAACGTAACCAGACTTCTTCAGACATACCAAACCGCCGCAGAAAAAGTGTTCCACAAAATGTATTTAAAGTAACCGGGATCAGCAGAAGAACAATTGTCATTGTATCATCCATTTTCTTGAGGAATGAGCCCAAACAACCAAGTTCAGGAATACCAAAAATTCAATAGTAACACTGACATTAACAGTAGATGACACAAACCTTGGACCATCTTCTGAAGAGCTTCCAAGGCTAGTGAATCAGATGTCACAAAAATCGGACTCCTAGTCATTACTTTTGAAACCATAGTCTGCTCAGGCCGTAAACCCTCAGCTATAACTCTCGTAGCAATGTCCTGCACAAGACACAAACTTGTGAGACTTCACAATCACACACACGCACACACTCCAACAAAAAAACAACAAAAAGCAGAAACAGAAACCTTGTCAGTCATGATTCCAGATAGCAAAGCATTAGAATCAGTCAGCAAAACAGCATCCACACGCCGAGCCGCCATTCTCCGGCACGCTTCAAAAACCGTGGTTCCTTCAGATATAGTGAGGGCTTTCGATAGCCGGAGCTTTCTAACTGTCCTTTCTCCCCCATCAAACCTACACAATTCAATTCAATCAAAAACCACATTTAAACCAAAACACTCATTCAATTCAACGACAACCCACCTACACACCCCTTAAAAAGCTTTCGTTTCTTTTCAAGTAACCGCATCTTGTCAGGGGAAATCATACTTTAAACAAACAAACAATCGTAGGACCAAAACCTAAATCTATTAACTCTAAAATAAATAAAACGGCTTAGCTGGATTGATACGGATCGGTTCATCGTTGAAAAGAGAAAATCATAAACCAATTCGAATAGCAGAGGATGAAAAGATTAAATCAAAGAATAAAGAAGAGAATAAGAAGAAGAAGAACAAGTTACTCTTGTGGTGGCGGAGAAGAAGGTTTGCTGGGAGGTTCGCTAAGGTTTCCGTTTTCGATCTTCTTGGACAATGAGGGAGCGCGTTTATGAGGGCCACCGTTTCTTCTCGTTATGTGGCCACTCATTTTCGGAGACAGAGGTGACGTTTGGGTTCTTCTTCTTCTCCTTCTCCCTCTGTCACCACCGCCCCTGTTTCCGTCTCTGTTTCTGCAACCTTTCTTCTCCTCTTCCTTCGCTCAAAAATGCTTTTTTTTTTAAAAAAAAAGAACCAAGAAGTGAATAAAAGGACATGATTTGGATTTTGTTTTTACTGTAAAAATAGAACAAATTTTGATCGGGAGTTGTGGTTTGTATGTGTCCACTTGTCTCTAGTTTTATTTTTTAAGGAAAAGAAGGTCTTTTCTTGGAAAGCACTTTTTTTTTCTTCATGTATTAACTATTAACCCTAATCAAGATCTTAGCATTCTACACGATAATATTTTACAAGATTATAACTTTTAATCACCTTTATCACATTTAATTTGAATTAAATTATATAAAATTTGAAGTAAGTGGATTAAGTTAGTTATTAATTTAAAAGACATTAAAAACTCAAATTCAAGGCTATATTTCAAGAAAAATATTGAAATGTATTAGGTATATCCAAAGTTAAATTCATCAGAAACTAAAAAAAAAAAAAAAAACTTAACCATGATGAATTTAAAAATAAAATATTGATTTGTTGGAAAGTCTGGTGAGATTTTTATTTGTGTAACTAACTACCTTCCATGTTTATGTCCTTGAGTAGGTGCATTTACTTTTCTACCATAACTTCTTTCTCGTTAAGTTTTCATAGATAGAACGTTAAAAAGTACCTAACATTGTTTTTACTTGACAGTGTGAATTTACGGAGAATAATTGTGTTCTTGAATGTATCATTAAGTATGTGTTTTTAATAATTGTGTCTCATTTCCTTTCTCAAGTGATGATTATGCTATTTAGATGAAAGCTCTTTCTTTTCAGAGTATAAATAAATGTGTCTTGTGTGTAAAGTAAGCACAATATTTTAGTTTTTGTTTGACTTTGGTGTAGGATTGAGGTTTTTTTTTAATAATTTTCTAAATATGATTTTTTTTATTTCAACGTGATATTTATATTATTTGAGACATTCAATGAATTCTGATGTGAATTCAGAAATGGTGGTAAAATGTTAAATGATGCAAAAGTTCTAGATGGTTCTTTGTTTAGAATATTTTTAATTATTTTTTAGTTACTATAATTTTTAAAATATACTAATGTTAATATAATAAAAAATAATGTATTTTGAAGTATTAAAATTAATATATTTTGAAAACATATTAAATAGATAGCACTAAAAACTCTTAAGAAAATATAAATTTTAAATTTGATTCTCAATACAACACGACAAAACCCATTTATATCCATATAAATAAATTAATAAATAGTTATAATTATATCGACAAAAAAACACATTAAGATCACAAAAGAAAAAAAAAAAACAATATTCCCTTTTACGCGATAAGCGGATTCACACAATGAATTGTCGTAGAGTGTTTGATATAATTTTTATATAATTATAATATTTTCTAATATTTAAAATCTCCACCCTTGTAATTTTAGAATATCACAAAATATTTTCTAACCAAATAAGACACTGACATCACTCTCAACCCAAAACCTTAAGGTAATGGGTTTATGGGTCTTGATTCTTATATAGTGCTCTACTTTCTCATTTCTGGTCAATGTGGGACTTAGACTCATAATTGGATTCCTAACAATTAACTGCTTTCTGTAAATTTGAACTCAAGAAAGACGAAGATAAAGAAATTTCCCTAATTGCAAAATTTCCCCTAAATTGAAAGATTAACATAAATTAGTCACCTATACAGTACACGTAACACACCATATTACAAATCATGCCGCCTGTACAATGTTCCGTTAATGATTTAAACGGCGTTACAGAAAACGACCAAATAAAACACGAATTGCGAAAATGAGGACCATTCTAAACATTCGGTAAAAATGAGGACCATTCTAAACATTGTGTGAAAATGAGAACCATCCGCAACAAACACTACGGAAATGAAGACCAAAAAGGTATTTAAGCCTTTCTTTTATTTATTCTCTAACTTCTAGTAATTTCTCTCATGTAAAATTCTCCTTAAAACCTTTTTTTTATTTCTACCTTTTTTCTTGTCATATATAATTTTGTTTCTTTCCTTTTGTTTTACTATTCCTCTCTATATTTAAACAATAAAAAGTTGGTACCAAATTCCTTTTTATAAAACACTGAAACAGGTGCACCATTCAATCACTTAAACAATAAAAAAAGTTTAAAAATACATTTGAGATCAATTTTGGGACAAAGCATGAACTCGAAACAAGAATTTCTATCACTTCAACCTTTTTCGATAACAGTGCCTATAAATTAACTTGTATCCTTTGATAGTTGATTTTTTATGAATGCTTTGAACATGGTTATGCATTATGCGAATAATGGAGATTCAGCTTATGCATAGACACGACACAGAATAAAAGTTTTGGTCAAATTTAAGGTAGAAAACGAGGAAAAGGATAAAGAAATTAGAGTCGGACAAACGGCAACAACCCATGCATGCATCTGCAAACCTCCATATGCTGACATTGAGATCATGTTTTGGCATACACTAACACTGTAAATTGGTGTTGGCTTTTAGAAATCGAGATTCACTGGATCACACCGTCACAATTTTCTTAGTGTTCAATAAAATAATTCAAAACCATGTGTTTTCATTGATTCACAAACTTTCAATATACATAATAAATAGTGAGAATTCAAGGGTAAGGGTAAGTTTAGGATTAAAATAAAAAATTTGAGTATAAATATCTATCGTTTTAAGATTTTTGGTTGAATATGGTGTCGATTTCTTATATATCATATTTTATCATTGTTGTATTTTCTCTTCGATGATCTTTCTTTGAGATCCATCAGAATTATAAATTTAATTCATTTTGGTAACTGATTTAGATGAGTATAATATGATTTTTATATCAAAAGACTTGTTGATTAATGGTTTCGACAAATGTGTCATCTTATGTGAACGATAATACAAGTATGAAGTACTCGTGTTAACTCGAAGGATATTTTTGAAAATTTAAATGTGAGTCTAAGAGGATTTTAATTAAAAATTGTGTTAATAGATTAGACTCATATATCATTGATATATTTTTTTTCTTTTGATCCTCTTTCAAAAAATTCATCAATACATGAATAAAATATTTAGAAGGTGAATTTAAGATAAAGGGTTGAAAATTTTGATGAAATTAATGCATAATTTTTAACTAAAAGTAATGATCTTGTAATTGTTATAGAGAATAAAATGATGTCTCAATATGTCATATCGATCATGTGGATCGTAATATTAAAAAGAAGATTTGCAATACATATTTTCTCCATCATCACTGATGAAACAATTATTTTAAATAGGTGCATTTGTTAAATTTAGGTTCATTTTGAAATGAGATTTTTTGAGGAGAAATTATATTTTATTCCAAAAAATAACAAAAGGCATGTATGAGAAGATATTTCACTTCATAATGAGTTTCTCCTGAGTACTTGTTATGCAAATTTAAAGTGCCTAATGAAAGCAAATATTTCCTTTTGAGGTTTATAAAAGAATGTTACGTTCACACTGGGTTTCACTCAAAATAATTAAAACATGAAACATGATTTGTGTTCAAATTAAAACTACTTTAAATCATTTTCATTTTTCACATTGAAACCAAACATAAACCTTCAATGTGTTGAATGTGACATTTTGAACTTTTCCAAAAAAATCATTGCTTTCATGCAATTGACTTCAAATTCTCTATAATTATCTCACAACTATTCTTAGAAAGACAAATAATCAGGGTATTTGTAAATAAACCAATTTGGTGAGAAAAAAAAATTGAAATAACACTTAAAGTTTAGCATTTTTGTAATGTGTGTGAACTTTCTTAGTTTTGATTGAAAAGCAAAAAGTTAGATCATTTTCACATTCTTATTATATTCTAATACATTGCAAGCTTCATATGTGATATGTCAAGACCAAATACTGATAGATCGAGAATAATGAGTTATCAGTTCTAAACATGTTAACATAGTTACGTTTAAACACATTCACTTAATCAAGTACATTATCAATAATCAAAAATTAATATTGACAAGTCAACTAAATATCTTGGTTAAGGTTGTAATCTCAGTTTACACCTATAATGAAGGTTATTGGATGATTGAGCCACAATTAGGTTTACTAAAAGATAAAGACCTAAATAAAGAATTTGTAAGATAGTTGAAACCCTTTTTAATAGCATTTATAAAATAACTTAAAGAAACTAGAAGTAAAAATGTGATCATTTGACGCATAACCTAAAATACAATTAAGTTTATACATACCTTTCATTACTACCCAATTTGCTACTTGGAAACTCATCAAGTGTAAGCTCATTCATAACCCCTTAGACCATCTTGTTGGTATTGCTACTGTTTTCCTTTTGGAACTTTATCAACAATTGTATAAAAAAACGAGAATATGATTAGCTAGACAGCTTAACGATTAAACAAATCTAAATCTCATGTGGCTGTTTGTTTGTTTTTTTCAATTTCTCATGATAATTAATTACCTTTTTTTTCTTGAAATCTCGCAAGAAAAAAAAGTCTAAATAAATTTTACGATTTTATATTCTATAATTTATACTCAATTTTTGTGATTCACGATTTTTTTTATGCGTCAGTGATCTCTTATGTATAAAATTTACTATTGTATATCATAAAAAAAACTTTTAAATGATTTTGAACATTACAATTGTTCCTTTTCTAAAAAAACTTCAAAAATTTATAACCAAATTACTTTGTTAGTATAATGATGCTAACAAATTTGTCATTGACAAGTGTTGTTGTCAATTACAGACAGCTAAAACTGTTGCTAATGCATTCTTTATTGAGGAAACTTTTGCCTTGATTAAGTGAAAAACATAATTGTAAAAGTTCTTATCGTAAATAAACAGTACACAAGTTAAACGCGGTTGAAAAAAGTTAATATAATTTTTTAAAATGGCTCAAATAAATTAAAGGGTCATGTATGTTTTTGTCCTTCAAGTTTCAATGAATTTTGGAATTAGTTTCTTTTCAAAACTTTATATTAATTTAGTCATTTATCTTTATAAATGCGTGAATTTAAACCTTACAAAATTTTGTTAAGTTTATTTGACATTTTAAACGTGTTTTATGATGGATTTTGAATTAACATTGAAGTGAAAATGTCTCAAATAATGTTAATAATTCAAATACTATCATGAAATATGCTTAAAATGTCAGATAAACTTAACACAATTTGGTTAAAAAGACTAAATTCACATATTTTTAAAGATGAATGACTAAATTGATAATTTTTTTTAAAAATGATTAATTTCAAATTTCACCGAAAGAGAAAAACATATTTAATCTTGAATTAAATATGTTTTGGTAAATTAAATAACTACAAAAATAGCAATTTGCACTGTTTAATGCGAAACATGGTAAAGCGTATGTATACTATAAATAACAACTCTGGTTGTGAAAAGTGAGAAAATTTAATTCAACTATTAGCTTAAATTAAGGAGAACAATCTTGGAGAGTTTTACCAAATTTGATACAAATATGTTGACGATTAAGAAGTATTATCGAGAACTACGTGTCTAGTAACATATCAACAACATAATAATCATTTTAATTTAATGCATCATTGATATAAAAACAATGCAGTTATTTTCAATAATATGTCCATTTATTGTTTAATAAATTGGACGGTGGAATATCGTATTAACGTAGCAGAAGCATTGGAAGAAATACGAACAATACATTTAAATAACAATATTCGTCAAATTCCAACACATGATTGGACAATACATCCCCAAAGTCAAACAAGTTAGGCCTGTGGAGTCATTCGTAATTTGACTTTTTTTAATATACAGAAATTTACAATATACTATATTTAAAAAAAAAAAACACACACATGACATAACAATCAAAATGATTTTTTTGAAAAACGTAATAAAATCTATTTTAATCGTGAAATAAAAGAAGTTAAAAAATGTAGCTGTCAAGAAGAAGAAGAAGGAAACACAGTGATGTTTGCGTGGAAAGTACAGTGAGTAACATAGTATGGATGAAACAGAGGACAAAAACATAAACAGTAACAAAAATCGAATCAGATTTTGTAGAGAGAATGAAGGACCAATGAGCGGGAATAACGCGCCCCTCGTTTGAAAAACACATAAAACACGCACAACTTCATCACATCTAATAATTACCACCAAATCTTGGACAAAGTAAACAACACAACACAACAAAAAAGATTAAAATTAAAAAAACTAGGATTGCATTGCATAACACTTTTCTTCATTTTTCTTCTACTCTCTCTCTCTCTCTCTTCACATGGTCTTCCCCACCCCTCTCTCTCTCTCTCTCTTTCATTATTTCTTTTTTTTTTTTAAAGTTTTGGTTTTTATGTGTGACAAAGAAACGTGTTGGATAATATATCTGAATCTTCGCATGATGTTCCTTGAGCCATGAAAAATTCCTCTGACATTCCTCTCCGATCTCCATAGCCTGTCTTTCCACACACTGGAAGTAGTGGAAGGTACTATATCCCATTCATGTCCCTGTCAATTGGGTGCTTATCGTACTTCTTGTGGAGCAATATCGTGAGAGATAATTCAAGTGGGTCAATCACCGCTTCTTATTTTGCAGATTTTTTTATTCTCAATGTTGGATTCAATGGCGTCAATTTGAGTAGTCCTTGGTAGGTGACTGTCAGAGGAGTTGTTACTATTTCCAGTTGAGAGCAATATCCATGAAAACGATAGAAAATTAAAAGAAAAGAAAAAAAAAAGGTTTTTTTTTTTTTTTTTTTGTTTATTTTACTTTTGACGTTTCGGAGTGATCCCTTTCAAGCCTCCATTCAAAGCGCTAAGCTTTTATGGAAAGTTTTTCAATAAAAGTTGGGAATGGAGGTAGATGGGTTTGGGTGGGAAGTGAATTCTAAGCAAAGCTCATAACTAACCACTTCTCTTCTGTTCTGTTTCATACTCGATTCTGGTTTCACTCTCCTATTTTTGTTTCCCTTGTGCTGGGGATTTCGCTTGCAGAATGCAGATTTTGATAGCTTCCTCATTGGTGTCATTGTCATATACCAATTGAGTCTTGTTTCCCTGATCAAGTTTTGAGTTTTTTTTGCGTTGTGTTGTGTAATGGTGTTGTAGGTGGGTCATTGTTTTTGAGAGAATAACAGAGGCGGTGCTAGTTGCTGCTTTCTGCTTATACAATCGTAGATGGACCGGAGGAGTTGGCTTTGGCGCAGGAAGTCATCGGAGAAAAGTCCCGGTGAAACGGAGAGTTCTGGTTCAATCTCATCTCTTTCAGAAAGGTTCTCTGATGATCAGGTGGGCATTGGAACGGAACTGGTATTCGTGTGTTTAAACTTTTGATTTCTGAGATGATTGGTTATGTGCTTTTTCGGGTAACTTTTTCTCACACGGTTTCATCCTATTCAAGATGCTTCATATTCTAATTTCGTCATGATCCTTGAAATATCAGAGAAATGTGACTGATATGGCTGCAATTGCAGTCACGGATCATTTTTTAAAACCTCCTATTTCTTTATATCTTTGACACTTCAATCTTGACCAGCTTTGATTGTTGTTTGGCGGTGAAACAAATTATCTGGGTTGTGACCATTTCTTAAGTTAAAATCATACTCCTTGTTAAAGGAGATCAAGGCTTGATTAATAAAAAACAGCGTACCATTTCGAAAAGAAATCATGATTTATTGCAAAGGTCTGGTGGAGTCAATTATGCAAGAATCTGAACTGATAACACCAGCTGTTCATACTGTGAGATAGCTTGTAATGTGTAGTCAAGATGAAAAGAATGGTTATTGCTTGTTTGATCTCAGGTTTTAAATGGACTCATTCCTTTTATAATCATGATGGACTTTGTGTTTAATTATTCCCTTTTCAAGTGTGAGAACTCTGCTTCTTCGGATTATTGTGAAGTTGGAAAATTGGTATGAGGAATCTGATTCTTCTTCCTATGTTGAATAGGTATATACAACACAAGCTGCTTTATCACCTGAAGTCACGTCTAAGTCTGCATCAAATGACGACATTAGTACCCCAAAAATGAGTAAAGAAGAGGTTACGGATGTAAAGATTCTTACAGACAAATTAGCTGCTGCTCTGCTGAATATTAGTGCCAAAGAAGACTTGGTAAAACAGCATGCCAAAGTTGCAGAAGAAGCTGTATCAGGTATTTATTGTTTGGCCCTTACCATGCATGTTCAATGGAAATAGTGCTACCTCAGATATTTATTATCACAAAGAAATGGGTTGGGCGTTCGACCACAAAAATGGATACTTTAAGGTGATTAAAAAGAAAAATTCTTGATGAAGTTTTCTCTCTGAAAGATTTTATTCATCAATGTCGTTCTTGTGCACCAATAAATTAGAACAGTCTGGTGGTCGTTATGACTAACACAACCTTAATGGGAATCCAAATTATTTGAAAAGTTTGTTTTTTACCGGCCAGAAAATCTATGTTTATTGAATAAAAGGTTTTGATTGGCTTCTCATCTTTTAAGGCTGGGAGAAGGCTGAAAATGAAGTGTCATCTTTAAAACAACAGCTTGATGCTACGAGGCAGAAGAACTCAATTCTGGAAGACAGAGTTGGTCATCTTGATGGTGCACTCAAAGAGTGTCTGAGGCAGCTTCGACAAGCTAGAGAAGTGCAAGAGCAAAAGATTGTTGAAGCTGTCGTGAATAGTTGTCGTGAGTGGGAATTCAAGAAATCTGAACTTGAGGGAAAAGTTGCTGATCTTGAAGCTCAACTTCAATCAGCTAAAGCAGATTCTGCTGCATCAATTCGTTTTGATCTTCAGCAGAGGCTAGAGGCTGTGCAGAAAGAGAATTCAAGTCTTAAACATGAGCTGCAATCTCGACTGGAGGAACTAGAACTGAGGATAGTTGAGAGGAATTTGAGTTCTCAAGCAGCTGAGACGGCTAGCAAGCAACATTTGGAGAGTGTGAAGAAGGTTGCGAAGCTTGAGACTGAGTGCCGTAGACTGAAAGCAATGACTCGTAAAACATTTTCTGTCAATGATCACAGGTCCGTGACTGCATCTTCAGTTTGTGTTGAGTCTTTCACAGATAGCATGTCGGATAGTGGAGAGAGGTTACTAGCAGTTCAAACTGATTTGCGAAAGTTAGGTGGATGGGAGATGAATGAATATGAGCCAAGTCGTTTTGATTCGTGCTCGTCTTCTTTAGTTATGGAAATTGATCAACTTAAGAAGGAAAAGACTAATGGAAAAAATCACATGGTCCCTTCAACTGAGATCAATCTCATGGATGATTTCCTTGAGATGGAAAGGCTTGCTGCATTTCCAGAGAATGTTAGGGAAGGAGTTGCATCAGATCAATCTAATGTTGATCAGGCTACTATGGAAGCTGAAGTGGAAGCTTTGATTCAAAAGAATGTTGAATTGGAGAAGAAGCTGGTGAAAATGGAATGTGAAATGGAAGCTATGATTCAGAAGAATTCTGAATTGGAGAAGAAGCTGGAGAAAATGGAAGCAGGGAAAGTTGAGGTAGAGATGGTTTTGACCAAGTACCATACGCAGCTTGAGACATCAGAGAGTCAGATTAGGGAAGCAGAGTTGAAGGTAGCAGAGTTTCAAACTCAGTTAGCTCTTGCAAAAAGATCAAACCAAGAAGCATGCGAAGAACTGAAAGAAACAAAAGCAAAGAAGGAGATAGTGGAGTCTACCCTCAAACTTACTCAAACTGAAGTCGAAAAACTGATTTCAAAAATCTGTTCTTTGGAGGCAGAGATTCAGAAGGAACGAGCTTTGTCTGCTGAGAATTCAATCAAACGTGGAAAATTGGAGGAGGAGCTTTTGAAAATGAAACAAGAAGCTCACGTTCAGCAAGACACCGAGATAAAGCAGAGGGAAGTCGTTAATCACAATTTGAAGTTAAAACAGGTCAGTATGCTAAAACTTATCAGGGAACTTGATTTTTTAAGCCTTCTTTAATGTGTTTGTTGAAACTTGCAAGCTAATATTCTGGCGTTAATTTTTTGATGATGGAATTCATCAAAGTGAAATATCCCTAAACATGATTAAGAAAATCTTGCATCATGTGTTTTGATTTGAAGAACTTGGCATGGTGTGTGCAGGAAAAGGAACTTGCTTTGGCTGCTGGTAGATTTGCTGAGTGTCAGAAGACCATTGCATCACTTGGACAGCAGTTGAAAAGCCTTGCAACTTTGGAAGACTTTCTACTTGATTCTGACAACCCTGTGGAGTCAACCTTTGAAGTCACAAAAAGTCCCCAAAATGGTGATCAGTTGAAACTACCTCGTAATGATTTGAGCATACCCAAAAGAGATTCTGAGTCACCCATTTCATTAAACTCATCAGTTACCAATGAGAAAATCCGAAATGGATTTAGTAAGTTCATCCCTAAAAGCAAGAGTGTAAGCAAAAGAGGAAGTCACTGAGAAAAAAAAAATGGAGAGAAAGTATACATGATAAGGATAAGGTTGAATTGTAAATTTGGGTTATTCATTTTGTCTCATGGATTCAACTATGAATCCATAGCAAAAATAGCAATACATAAAGTCCAAATTTTAAAACGTTTTCTCTTGTAGTTATGGTTGACCCATGCCTCTTTATATTTAGACTAGAATGACAACTTGGTACCCCGTGTTGAAATCTTTCAAATAACTTAATGTTGAAACCAAACATAAAAGAAAAAAGTAATTTTTGGGGTGAGAGAGGCTCGAATTCTCGACCTCAGGATTACTCTTAAGCTATGAGACCTACGCGCTAGCCAACTGCGCCACCACCCCTTTGTTGATCCTAAATGATTTCATCTGTTAATATATCGACTCATTGGAAACTTAAGCAAAAGAAAGTTTTAATTAAGAGTGTGTTTGTATTTAGTTGGTGAAATTGAGTCTGTTTTAAATTCAGTGTGAAAGTGGCATTGTTGATAAGAATTGATGGGATGGAGAATTAAATTGGGTATGGATCCTAATTATTTGCATTGAATGATGAAGAGAAAAAGAGAGTTCAGATGGTGTAAGATGAAAAGAAGAGGAACGAAAGAGAAATAAAGAGCAATGAGGCTCCTACACTACTCATACCCCACACACGTGAGTGATCACAAGTTATTGTTGCATTGCACTCATCAATCAGATCATGCTCTTCACACTCCCCCCCTCAGAGGGGCCATTGTTTGCAAACTAACTTCTTCCGACTCTCTTTTCGATATTTAAAGTACGTGTTTAAACCTAAACTGCTACTACAATAATGATAACCTAAACTTAAAAGATTTATAAATATAGTAATGTATTAAAATTGTGGGTTAAACTATGGTGGTGTGAAATCCACAACTAAAGATCTTCTTTTTTTGGGTTAAATATGTTTTTTGTCACTTAATTTTTAATTAATTTTAGAATTAGTGAATTTAGAAATTTTAGACCAATTTAGTTATTCATCTTTTGAAATACGTGGATTTAGTCTTTTTAATCAAATTTGTTAAGTTTATTTAATGTTTCGTATACATTTCAGGATTGTATTTGAGTTGTTTACATTATTTGATACATATTTATTTCAATGCTAAGTCAAATATTATTATGAAACGCGCTTGATATGTTAAATAAACTTAACAATTTGATTAAAAGGACTAAATACACATATTTAGAAAGATGAAAGATTAGATTGGTTGAAAGTTTCGATACGGACTAATTTCAAAATTCACCAAAAATTAAAGGACAAAAACATATTTAATTCTTCTTCCTTTTCAAAGATTTGAAATGTTTACGATTCCAAGCATAATCTCAATTTTAACTACTTTCATCTAATTAAACTAAAAATTCATTCAGAAAACTCAAGATCTCAATTCACAAATTTTGAAAATAAAGCAAAAAGGACTTTCTCTTCATAGATATGTTTTGACGAAGTTTCTACAAGTCACGCTATATTAGTAAATACATGAACTATATTTAATTTAATATAAATGTTAGAGCGAATTTAACATTACTTTAATATAGTCACTAACTGAATTTGATTCATTTTAGTTTTACACGTACAGAGGTAAAGAAAATATTTTTAAGCTGAAGGCAAGGTTATATATTTAAAATCAAAATAAATCAGTTAAAGATCACAACAAGGGTTCTATGGTGTAGTGGTTAGCACTCTGGACTTTGAATCCAGCGACCTGGGTTCGACTCCCGGTAGGACCTTCTTGTTTATTTTTGCAACTCGGTTCAAATTTTCTATGATTCATTAATCAGCACCATGAAATTCCAAAACTTTTTACAAAATAACATAACTCATCAAATAATAAAAACATGTCATGTCCCATGTAAAATATCAGAAATTATTGTGTTCATTCTCATTCTTCATGATTACACAAATAGGTCAACCAACGAGGACTAATAAATAGCAGACATTGAAGTATGCTTTTGAATGATATGACAGAACCTTGCCATCACGTGCATGAATGAACTGTGTTAACTGCAAAAAGATAAAGCAAGAAAGAGACTCCCAATAGATAAATGGAGAAAACACAACACGACTCTGCTACTGCTAGGGCATGCTTCCTTCTTACTTGCCTGACCCCATTTAATATTTTCTCAGCTGATCATAAAAAATCTTCGGCTTTCTGTATTTTGACAGGCAAATGGTCTGAGAATATAACAGCACCATCATGTTAGTACTCGACTTTGGACCACTAGGATGAAAAAACATTATGTGTTGTCACATGCCTTGTTATGTAGCAGTGACTACACCCAAAGGAATTTCATTACCTGCATTGCAAATGCCAAGTGGATCAGTGTTGCTTCTGTCCAAGGCCGTCCTATAAACTGAAGGCCAATAGGCAAGCCTAGCTTGTCGTACCCAACCTGTGATGAAAGCTTCATAGAGTTATCATTCAACCTAAGCTCTTAAAGAATCAAAAGATATTGATTTAGTTAAGTTTTTTTAGTTTCAGAATATTTCATAAGTGGCATTAGGTAGATAGAGAATGTGATCATACCGCAACTGTCACAGCAGGAAGTCCAAGGAAGTTTCCTGATATAGAATACCTAACAAGTGCAGCTGAAATTGTGCCGAATGTTACATAATATTGTAAGCATATGGGTAGTTATGCTACCGACAACTTCTGAGTGTCACCACCACAAATACGAATTTCATTTATACCTCCATTTACGTAGTCAAGTTCACCAGTCTTCAGTGCATCATCTTGAATCGAGTATGCAGTCACACTGTAATAAATATTATTAGGCAGTGTGTTAGTTACTTAAGACAAAATTGCTATCAAATAAAGGCACTGTGAGAAAACAACACAAACAAACCCTGTTGTTGGTGACACAATGACATCTGCCTCAGCAAATATTCTCTTGTGAAACTTTGCCTGGCGATTCCTGATCATAATTTAACAAAACCATGTAACACTTTTAAATGCTGCTTAATGAATATACGTATATAGATTTTGGAAAATAGAGCACAGAAGAAAAAATAGGATTTTTTACTAGTCAAAACTCGATAATGGGTTGATGTTGCTGGATAGAATATCAAATATTGAGACTAAGCCAGATAATGTGAGTCATAACAAACCTCAATTTTTGAGCTTTAATGTACTCCTTGCTACTGAAAGCACCATAGATAGAAAGTGCTACCCTTGCGTCCCATCCTAATTCTGCAACATGTCTTTGGTAATAATTTAGTAATGTCAGCAATCAACCCCTCTAAATCTAGAGGACAGAAATGAAGAAAAAATAAAATCAAGGGTTTTTTTGTATGACATACTTCTCTCTAAAAGAATCAAACCAAGTGGAACACTCTGATCCAATGGTTAAGTAATGTGCCAGTCGCATTGCTTCTATGTCTGGTAAAGTCACATCTATTGTCTTGTAGGTTTAAAATAAGATTGGAAGGTTAGTTAGTCAGTGATCACTTTTCTATTTCTTAATGAAATGTTCAATAACTGTGGGGATTTTCTGCTCAAAGCAGTTCGTTTCTTCCAACTTTTAACAAGAGTTAAAAATATTGATTTTTGTTTTTCACCCAAATAATACACTTGAATTTAAAATTTACTCAGATAGCATACTGTCTCCAATATTTACACAGATAGTATGTTTTATCTGGGTAAATAGTTGACCACTATGCTATTTGGTTGAAAAAAATCAACAAAGTTAACATTTAAAACACTTTTTTTGTGTTACATTCTGCAATACCTTCCAACCATAGTAATCCTGAAGTTCGCTCAATGCCTGGGTGCAGCATAATCTTACTTCGTCACTGCAATCGTCAAACCACTAATTGATAGAATTAGTGGTTAGATATAGTAAATTATGTTATGGCAACCTACTCATATGGGAATGAATAGTCTAAATATTCAAGTTAAGGAAACATGCTTCAGACCTTATCATACTTTGCCAATTTGATGTCACGTATGGACTTTGAGAATGACAGTAGTGGTAGATTTATCTTGGTCTAGGGCATTGCACAAAATATTATCAGAAGTTTAAGAAGATTAGTAGCAGGTGAACATTACCAGTTCTTTGAACTTCATTAGCAGTGTGAAAACTGAGACATAGAAAGGAGTCATTTGAAAAGTTAACCATTTGGATTTTGAGAACAAGAAAAAGTCCTTACAAGTGTACTAGAGGACTGTTCTGATGGAATTTCTCCACTAATAGCTGCATAACTGTAAATATTGAAGTATTGAAATATCAGAAACTGTGAAACCAATATTAGAACTTCTTGAAGAAAGAAACTCATAGAAAGTGCCACTGACGTGATCAATGCATCCTCAACAGTGCCTGCTAGTATTCCAACCATCCCAACTGTCCAGTTTAGTGGAAGAACTCTGAATGTAGTGCAAATAAATCTCTTAAATCATCACAATCCTCAATTTATTCAAACATGACAACAAATTTGCAAACCCACCCGGAATGAGGGACGCGATCAAAAGTTGGTTTTAGACCAACAACACCACAAAGTGCTGCAGGCATCCTCACAGAACCTGAACAAGTATGCTAATAGAACATTATTTCACCACTCATGTTGTCTATTGAAATCTCATATACCTACTGATATGGATCTGTCTAGTATATTCAGATAGCTTTGGCTATAACATAAATATGTGAAATGCATATGAGCAATAATGATGAATGATGATTTCGTTTATCTTTCATAATTTAAGTTAAATACCTCCCCCATCAACACCAAGAGCAACAGGGCACAACCCTGCAGATACCACAGCAGCAGATCCACTAGAAGAACCTCCTGCAATCTTGTTGGCATCATATGGGTTTCTAGTTGCCCTATGGAAGTAATAGAACCACATGCTCTTGTCAGAAACGAGTTTTGTGCAAATTCATTAATGTATAGCTCAGAAGTCACAAAAGATATATCATAATGTGAATAAAATTCTGGGAGTGTATTTCTCATGGTCACTTTCTTACCCATAATGTGGATTGATACCACTTGTTCCAACCCCAAGTTCATGCATATTAGTCTTCCCAACAAGTATGGCACCACATAATCTCAGACGCTTAACACAGCAAGCATCATCTGTACAAGGCCTTTCTTTGTGCAACCACTTTGTACCTCCTACAGAAGATGCATTTTTAGATACCCAAGTGAAAATGAGATTAACAGTGAAAACAACTGAAGCTTTGTATAGTGAAAAAAAAGTAATTTGCTCTACCTGTAGTTGGATATGGCAAACAATCTATTTCATCCTTGACTGCAACAGGAATTCCGTCTAGGACAGAGATAGGTTCCCCTGGAAAAACAACATGCACCATAACTTTTTAGGGGAACAAAGGTAAATTATATACACTTTACTTCTGGATTTCAATAGCACATGAAAAGCATTTAGCTTTATGAGTTTCAATCAACTTATAATAACATGGTCATCAGATTAAATCATCTAAAGATCAATCGAAAGAGAACTGTTACCCTTGGGGATTGACACTTGAAATTGTTATGTAGTACCTTTCTGATACCTGAGAGTTGATTCATCTGCTTGTCTTAGAATATCCTCCGGATTGTAGTTAATGAAGAATCCCATCGAGAGTGGAGGCTTTGAAGATTCATCAACAGCAGCTATAAATCGTTCTGCAACCTTTGCAAATGAAGGGCATGTTATGAAACGAAACGAACTTGCATAAATTTTAATCCAAAGTGAAATTTTGAATGACAGAACTTTATGCAAGATGGTGCTGATGAGTTAACAGAACAATGATAACATGAGAACACGTAAAAAGAATATGAATATGTAAGTGATGAAATACCACTCGTGGCGTTATAGCTTCCGAACTGTAGGCTTTGTAATAGTCCATTATGGTCCAACGAGAGAAAGAAATGTCTGTTTCATTTTGTGCTTTTTCTGACGACGTTGGTAAGCACTCTATCGCAAGTTGAACCTGCTCTTGTGGCGTCAAACCAGAATCCAAGCTTTTGACTTCTTGTTCTTTGTGGTCTGCAAGAATTAAACTCATATCAGGCACCTTTCATTCAAGAAAAATTTGTGATTTGAGATAAACAAACATCTAAGACAAAAAGACCAACATGCCAATTTTGTTTGTGCTAACTGCAATCAAGCAATATCTATGATCACACCATCATGCAGGTAACCTATCCCTTATACACCTGATAGAAAAAGAAAAGAAAAGAAAAGAACCGAGTGGAAAATCACAAACCTTCAAAATGGTGTGAGGGAACATAGAGGGGCGACTCTTCTAACTCTGCATTTGTAATAAGCTGCAAAAAAAAAAAAAGCTATGAATTTAAAAATGAAAATTTTCTATTTAAGTGAAATCCACAGCAGTATGAAGTGATACTATAGTACACAAAGAAGAGCATGGAATTCTGATTCATTCGGGAGAAGATTTCATGAAAATGGAATAAAAAGACCATGGACCAAGAACTTACCGTGTGAATAAGATTGTTACCCTTCAATATATATAGCAACAAGGTTCCAAATATTCGAGACTCCAAGAACCAAGTGAAAACCTTGACCAAGATCCCAGTCATACGAGGAGCTGCTATAAATTGAAGTAATGATGAGTACCAACTACCATAACTTTTGGCAATCATGGATTCTGATATAAACATTTAATTCTAAACCAGATAAACCGTTTTGAAGCTTCAACATATTTTCACTGTGAACTAGCACACATATTCATGTCCTTCTCTGATGCCATGCCAGAGATTGTAAACAGTACAACTAAAGAAAGCGAGCCACAATAAACTTTGCATGACAGAAAAAGAAACGGTTCCTGTGACAGAAAAATGAACATAAACAGAAAAAAACAGCAAAGTCAGTGAATTATGAACCTTTGACATTGGCTTGGAGATAGATTTCAGTGCTATCAGAACCCAAGTTGACATCTTTAACAGGCTTATAAACCACGCCCCTACTTTTGAACAGACCCATTAAAACTGTTTTCTGTGGAAGATGGGCAAAAAATGATTACATGTTATAGTAGTTGGTTGCATGGCGGAGATAGCAAGAAGTACGACACATTAATTCAAACTTGTTTTGATCACATATCTTAATTGGCATGGTGATGGATAGGGTATACTATGACAACTCCCACAAACAAGTCACTTTCATTCACCAATGAATTGAATGAAGATTTTATGAAAAAAACTAAGACCTCAACATTGTATTCCTCTTCCACCTTATGCTTTCAGATTCCAAAAAGTTTCTTAGTAGTTTCTGTCACAATGCTGAAAATGTCAAACAATTCACCAGCTTCCAATTTATGCCTCTTTTCTCTCTATAGACTGACTTTGTTTTGTTTGTAACTTTTATTTTATCTCTTAATTTTCGTTTGCACTGTCAGGGTCGCTTTCAATACACTTCTTTTTTTCGCAAGTGATTGATTATAGAAGATAGGTAAAGAATAAATAATCCTTTTTCGAGTATTAAAGTTAATTTATATACATTTTTTAAGAAAATCCATGTACAAGAATTTCTATAAATTAATTTATATATAACTTATTTTAGATTAAAAACTCACTTTTAGGAAATATTATTCACTTTTGGTTTGGTATCTAAAAACGAGTATTTAAATAGGCGGGACCATTGAATTTTTACTAATTTGGATTGAAATTACAAAAATAGTATAATTTAAAAAAAAAATTGAAATATACCATTTGTAATTTCAGAAACAAATTACCTTAAAAAAAACAGACTAAACTTTTATGTTTTCTTTTTATGAATTTAATCAACTTACGTTACGTTAATCCACGGACTAGTTTACTAGTTTGCAGGCTCCATAATAAAAAGCATAAAATTAATATATTGTGAATAAATGTGTGTAGTTAAAGTCTAATTATCTTTTATCATATTGTTTAATGTAATAGTTTTCTTTTTTATTGTCATGATAGCATGAAAGAAAGTCTTTTATATTTTAATTTAAATTATTATTATTAAAATAAGTGTAAAAAATATAATAATTAAGATATTAGCATTAGGTGGAAGAATATTAATAAATCTCATTTATAAATTTAAATAAACACGTTTAAAACATAAAAAGACGGTGGAAGGGTAATTTAACCATCACTAATTAGTATAGCGAATTAATGTATGGTCCAACAATTTCGGTGATTTAAACACTTGCCATATACTCCATGCAGCTCTTAAAAATCATTTGATGTGGGGCATAAAACGATAAAGTTGAAATTAAATGTTCTTAAATCTGAAATCCAAATAAAAAAGAAACATTTTTCTATGGTTCACATCTCATAAAAGCTTCACAGAAGAAAGATTGTATGAGATAAAATTTATGCTTCCTAATTATTAAAGTTCATATTTTCCATACATATATATATACTCCAAGAATATTTTGTAAAGCTTTTTCATTTAGCTTTTCCAAAAGCTTAAATGTATAAATTTAACATGAGAAAGAATAATTTATTTGTATTTACTTATGTAGTTGGTTGGGCATGGAAGAAGTGTGAGTTTCCTTATGCACACGTTAGGGATACATCATTTCATTTCTTGATATGACGCATAACAACTCTGAGAAGGTGACAACTTTTTTTCAATTTGGAAATTGGAATTGAACAAAGAAAACATCACACTCAATATTTTTGTCACTGATGCAAGACACGAAACTTGGTCATTGGAGCATTTTACCAATTAGAATTTAGAAAGCTAGAAGATAAGTGTAGAAAGTTTTTGTCTTTGTTCAGAAGCAGCTTATTTTCACTTTCTTTTTTGTTCTAAATTGTGTGTTGTTTGGTGTGATTTAATAATGTCGTTGTTGATTAAAAATTGTGGATGGGAAATGAATTTCATTAATTTAGATCTTTCTGGAATTGTAAGCATGTGATTTGTTTCAACTGCCATGGGGACTCTTAATAACAAGATAAAGCTAATTCATGTCCGAACGGTGAGTAATGAATGGTTTCGATTTCTCGAGGAGGTTCTCGGTTCAATTATTCTTAATTTTCAAATAGGGGGAAACTAGTAGTTGATATGGGAAAACTATTAGCTAAGAGAGTATTGTGTAAAAAAAATAAAAATCTTATATTTTCTTCGGAGTAATTATAATTGAAGAGAGGGGAAAAAATAAAGAGCGTAGATGATCATTTTAATGTTAAGAAGTGAACGGATGATAATTTAATTTAAATAAATTTGGTTTAGAATTTAAATGGATAAAAAGATATTATAATAATAATAATAATAATTTTTCATATATAATTTAATGTTGAATAATGTAATGTAGTATTAGATTGCTTGATTAAAAAATGGTTATATATGAAATTTTACAACAATGTACAATTGTTACATTTTTATGTTTTCAATGACTAAATTTCAATCTGTAGTATTTTATAAACCAAATTGTAATCAATTTAAAGATAATAAACAAATAAAGAAAACATAACATTATAAAATGTTTTCACCTTTTTATCTTTATTATTAAGTCAAGTCAACATAATTTAGCCCTTTAATTTGAATCCAACATATCAATTCAATGATTCGTGTGATAAAAAAAGAAAAAAAAGAAAGAGAGAGTGAATCGGTTGGTTTAATTGGACAACTAATTACTAACAGGGGTGGAGTAAAATATTAATTAACAACCAGTTAAACGAATGATAAAATTCTTAAACTACTAATCAAAAATATACTTCAAAAACTCATTCAATTTTTTTAGATAAATAAAGAATCACGAAATAATTGATTGCATATTATTTAACCTTTATCATCAATGTTTTATTTTGAATAACAACTGATACTATTCTTTGGCTAATTTCTATTTTTACTTCATTTTTTATAATTTATATTTGCATAACTCAACATATGTATATATACCATATATTTACTCAATATATGGGATATGATACATCAAAATATCTTTTTTCCTTATAGATGTCGCGGCAACGTTCCCTTCATCTTTTTATTTTGTTCTGATTTTTACGAATTTAATTAAAAAAAGTTATAAATTATCTACATGGAAGGCCGATAGAAAAAAAAAAACTTAAAAAGTATTTGTAATTGAATGAAAGATGATTTATTTAATTTCATTCAATTTAATTAGACTACATTCGTAAAAATGAATTAGGTTATATTAATATTTTAGATAACCATGCTTAACTTTTTTTTCCTTCTTATATTCTAGACGAAGTAAAATAAACCTGCTTTCTTTAATAGAGATGAAAAAATATGCTGGACAAAAATACGTTGATAAATTGAAGACAAATAAAAATTAAAAATATTTGGTTGAAAGATATAAAAATGAGACCTAATTAAGAATAATACTATAATCCTACTATTTTAAATTTCTTTTCTCTTGCTCTTCCAACCAAACATTCCCCATCGTCTCGATTCCTCTCGATTAACTAACCAGACCTAACCTAACTACCCAGTATTTGTTGGTACACTCGTTAATAAAATGTCTGTTGCAATCATTAATGAAAGATGTTTATTATATTGAATAATTATGCTGTCAAAATCCGCTTAGATAAATCAAAATATTGTCCAGATATTTGATTCAGAGTACCCAAAATCACAATGTTACCAAAATCCGTGTATCCGTATATAAAATTGAATGATGATCCTTCCGATTATAGAACCCCCGAAAACAAAATCATAGGAATTCCATTTCTTTTATTATCCCTAACTAGCGGAAATATTAGTGCTATCGACGTTTGCATGCCCAATGTTGTCAGGAAACAGATTGTGAATAAAAATAGCTGTACTTGATCATGTATTAGAGTTGTTGAATATACAATTCGGCCAACCTATGTCATTCTTTCTGAAGCTAAGAGCCCGAAAGGACCTTGTACAAGGTACTTTGCAGCGATGACACCGAATCAATGGCAGATTTTGTAAGCCAGCTAATCCCCACTTTAAGCCTATGTTCATCTGTTGGTAACCGGATCAAATAAGCTATCTTCCTCGCTGCAAAAACAGAAAAACACCAAACTTCTTTATTACTTTACTAAGTAACTAACATAACGAAGAAATGTTCACGGGGCCTGACTTACCAGTATGACCAACAGGTCCTTCTAATGTCAATCCATCAATAAAACTCGGAGAAATGACAGCATCATTTCTTCCCAGGGTCATCATCTCACCCAGATTCTGAAACCTGGCACCCACATAGGAACAAGTACAGTGTTAGGATTAAGAGTGTGTAGTTAAGTACTTAAATGGCAAAAGTTAAGTACCTAAATGGCAAAAGCGGACGCCCATTGATTGCAGCCCACAGATTCCAACCAGTGAAGTCTGCTTGCTGAAATGCAACCTGTAATGTAAAGGGAAATAATAAGAAAACAAAGATGATAATATACTCAATGTTATTAAATGTCATAGCATCATCACATAGGATTTCAAGCGGCAGTTACCACCTGTGCAGTGGCTGGAAGGATCCTTCCGCTTGAATCCCTCAATGCAGAAGAGTCGCCGAGGGCAAATATCCGGGGATGACCCTTAACACGTAGTGTTTCATCTGTTTCAGCTTGCCCTCTAGCATTTAGTGGAATTATAAATGGTGCATCTGAAGGTTCTAGCTTAGGAAGAGGAGGTTTGGTTCCAACAGTCCATAATACCAGGTCTGCTTCGATGATTTGACTCTGCATTCCCCTTTCAGCAGGCTGTAGCTCCAATATATACTTCTCAGTAGCAGATGCTACTTCAGTACTATTTTCATCCACCCCTGTCAAGGTATCTGAAGATTCCAATCCACTGAGCTTCCGAATACAGCGGACAAAGTAACCCAATAAAAGTTCAACTTTCCTTGATGAAAGAACCTAACATCCAAAAGGACAATGTTTCTTCAGAAACCATAAACTATACTTGCATAACATAGGTAATGAACCAAGGCTAGGGGAATAAAATTGAATGCAATACGAAACTAAAGCAGTGGTAGTTGAGAACATTGAAGGTTTGAAATACATTTGGTTGTCCAATCTCATCGTGTGGCACCCATGTAGCATTCAATTATGGCTGTTGCTTTGATGGCTTTAAGAAAGTCTCTGTAGAATGGGTGCTAAATAGTGAAGTTACGAGGAAGGAAATTTTATAAGTTCAAACTGCCCATAATTTCTTCTTCGGAATATTTTAGGCAAACAATTAAGTTATATTACAATGCAGCACTCCATGTTCTGAGAAAAGTTTGGCCTGAAATTTGTAAGAGCATTTATAGCGTCAAGAGAAATTAAGAGAAAATTAATTGTTTGCATTTCCTCAACCCAAACAATTTATATTTTATTTAACATTTAAAAATTAAGCTTAAAGCTCTAAATATAAACATGAAATAGGGAAAGAAAAAATTGAACAGAGAAGTGTATCTAGCTGACTTCCCTAGAAGGAAATACAAAGTCAACGTCTTACTGGACCATCACCAAATTGCACATGGTTCTCTGGCATGTACAAAGCAGATATCCAAGTTCCAAAAAGCATAGAATATAAAATCTAAACAACTTACTTTTAGAGCAGCTTCCCTGTTTGCTGGTGGGGCATTTGGGCAAATCACAGTTTCAACATTAATTGCTTTCACAATCCCTCTGTTCCGTAATCGCTCTGCTAGTGTTGCAGCCAATTCAACTCCCGAGTAACCACAACCAACAACAGCCACACTAATTTGAACGTCCTTTCCAAATGTCTTTCTCTCTAATGTTGTTAATTTATCATTGACTTTCTGCGATAACAAGAGACCAGCAAATGGAATCAACGAAATGCTAAGATGGCAAGAAAAAGGCCGAATCTATTCGTACGATATTAAATGATAGACCACCCTATCAAGCACTCACACGTGCATCTTCTAGTGTTGAGAAAGGAATTGCAAATTCCTCTGCCCCTGGTACAACATCCAGTTTGGCTTCAGCGCCTAATGCAAGAACCAGCCTGGCTGTCCAGGGTGAAGAAATGAAGAGGCTCAAATCACAGAAATGATGCAATTCTATTTGCCAGGACAATATAAAGGTATTTCCATTTCATTTAACAATAAGCAAATTCATTTCTTTTACAGATGCTTTAGGTAAACAAAAAGAACACTTCAGCTAACTACATTAAAGGGGATCCAACCCAAACATCCTAATCAGTATCAAAAGGCATAAACCTAAGTATGTCACAAGAAAATAACCCAAAAAAAAACATAGGCACTTCAAAAGTGCAGATTGTACCAGTCATATTCAATCTGAAGGCCGCTTTCAAGATGAACAGTTCCTCCACATCTAGATGCTTTGGATACATTCATTCCCCAATGATCAGAGGGATGCAAAACTTTTACTCTGTCTTTGAAAAACTGCACACTAGTGTTTGCCAGCAAATCTAAGAAACGAGGAGCTATTTCCCATTCATCCACTTCTACATATCACAATGCAATGCAATTCTATTGAATTATTTTTTAATACAGAAGAAAACTGCAACAGTTGATCAGGTTTAATAATGCATACCTCCAGATAGAAGCTCATACAACATTGGCTTGAAAACAAAACGTTCAGATTGGTCGACAAGTATAATCTGCTCCACATTTGATAAAGAATTTATCTTATAAAAAGTCACAAGTAAACAAAAAGTGTTCATAAAGCCCTAACAATCAAGTCACCAGGCATGCATATAAGACGTCATAATCAAAGTTCTATGAGAAGGAGAACTTCTAATCAAACAATCATTGCAAAATGATAAAGATACTGCTAAGCCTCTTTTTCCCTCTTGTTGAGACAGGCTCCGAAGTTCCTTGGGTCATGGCTTTTGTATCAACAGCCATTCAACAGAATGAATTGAATTGGATCCTGGCTAAGGAATGTAAAAGCAAGAACTAGCAGGTTTAGGTTAAAGATAAGGGAGGTAGTTTCAGCTGCGTATAGTAGAATAAGATGTTACTTATTAAGTCAAAATAACAGTGAGCTATATCTTCTTGTGTGATCATTGGTTCGTGAAATTTCAAAACATGTTTTTAGTTTAGTATGGTTACGGTTCTGAACAGAGAAAAGTTACGGATTACTATATCCCGTTTTGTTCATGGTATTTCAGTTATTGAAAGATAAATGAATAAATCATCCCCCTTCTGTTGTTTATTGAACTGTACTAACTTGTTAGGATATAAAAAATATCCTAATGAATTTGATTGGTAATGTATGATCAACGTAACTGCCCTCACATATTGAGATATGAAATTTTTTTGTTGTTTTCATTTTAAAGTTTGTAAAGAGTTAATTTTTGAAAAGTGAACATGACAATATGAAATTATCATGTTTTGCATATTTTTCATTTTCATGAAGAATGAAATTTATAATTTGTGTTTGGATTTAACTTAGTTCCACAAAATCAGCTTGAGAAGTTTGACTTTAACAATCATGTGCATTACCCTCACTAATAGAATCAACATTATCATTTTCTGAAACATTGTCGGGTAGTTTATGAGATAACTTGGGCTCCCTTGAATATTTTCTGCTAGTTCCATTGTTAGTGATCAAGGTTATATAGAATGGTCGCTTGACCAGCCCTCCCCAGCACTAGAAGCAGAAGCTACAAGCAAACCTTCGAAAACCAAAATTCCCTTACCCCAAGAAGGCCACATTCTTATTTGCGTTTTGGCTTCTTCAAAGATCCCATGTTTCAATTTCCTTGACCATAGTCAAACTTGAAAATTTAAGAATTCATTTGAAGTAGCACCTTCATTTTCTCTGAAGCATTGTCACGGAGTTACTGAGGCAGTAGTGGATTCCCTTGAATACTTTCTGCTCTAGTTCCATTATTAGTGAACAAGACTGCTAGAAGCTAAATTGGCCAACCCTCCACAACACTAGAGGCAAATCCTCCTTGACCCAAACCAAAATCTTATTTGTATTTTGAGTTGTTCAAAGGTCACGCATTCCAATTTCCTTTACCATCTAAACTTGTGATAACTCCCTAATACAATCATAGTTTGGATACATCACATGAAATTCATACGCTCTTAGGAATAAGTGATACTTCTATTAGGGACCAACAAAATCTTCTTTAGCCTATAGTAGTATGGCACATTAATAACTGAAAGAATAGTCTTTGGCACAATGCTCTCCAATCCAAACAACCTTTGTTTCAAACTATGGTGTGAGAAAAGAGTCAATGAATTTTGTGTGATGTATCCATACTATGGTGCATTGGGGACCCATCACAAGTTTAGCTATGGTCAAGGAAATTGGACATATTAATCTCGAAAAACTCAAAAAGCAAATAAGAATGTGGCACATTTGAGGTTCCGGCACCCACAAAGATAAAAGTCTTACTTTAAGAATTTATTTGCATTAGGGTTCTCTTGAGTCTTGTCCTCACCCACTTATAGTACTATTTTTTTGTTTTATCACTAGTTGATGTGAAACTTAGGTTTTTTCTGATACTATCAATAGGCTTGGTGCCTGAATTATATGATAAGTGACCCATTAAAGGATCTAGAATACATTGGTATCATCTTAAGTCTTATTAAGAATAGTTCAACCCCAAAAAATCGGCTTAAGAAATGGTTGTTACCTCCTACTTTTAGCCTTTCCACTAGTCAATGTAAGGCTTATGTTTCTTCAATAATGTGTTTGATGTTTCCATGAAAGGAGATTGGAAGGCATATTCACATTTCTTAACTTCCATGTCTATTTCCATTTTTTTTTTTCTCTTATCATTTGAATCTTTAAAAATTATTCTAACCGAGAATGTTTTTTGAATATAGCTAGAAATTACACTATTGACAAGAATGTAACAATATACCTTCAAGCATAGACCTATGAGTAAAGTATTGGATTAAAACTCATCACTGTAGCTTAATTTTATTGTGGCGTATTCCTTGACATGTAAGCATGTCAACCCAAACTGCATTTTGGCTAAACGTTGCGACACAAGGGTTCAATCCTTCAAATGTGGGAAATACATTGGCACATGGAGTATGATACTTGTACTTTGAAGGATCAAGCAATGTCTTCAACAAAGGACATGAGTAGGAAACAAATATGCAAAATGTTGAATAAAAAAGAATAAAAAAAACCGTTGGATTAAAAATTAAACACATATACTGACTACACTAGAACATGCAATCATAGAGTTTTAAAGCCTATCAAACCAAACTTCTATGTGAAACGAAATGAAATTCAACGAGAGAGTTATTTGAAGACAACTTACCTGTGGCTTGTTATCATCAGGCCACTCCAACGATTCCAACCTCAAAGCAGTATATAAGCCACCAAATCCACCGCCTAATATGCACACTCTAGGTTTCTGCAATCAGACAATATTTCTTTTCTTGTCAATTTAACCTCGAAGTTTCAAACATAAACCAACACCGCAGGTTCCCCCGGCCAATCAAACATGCAAATAGATAGAATTTCCAAAAGAGAAAAAGTAACACTTCGAAACCTTGTTATCAGGCCACGCAAAATTCTTAGGCTCTTTCTCGGCTTCAGATATCTCCTCCGCAATGCCACCACTATTTCCCGAAGCGAAAAACCGCAATCGCAACCGTTTCCTGAGAGAGTTTGCGAACAAGGACGAACCAGTTCCCCTGGTTTTCGGAAATAGCGCGCTCCATTGCTTCGCTCCGCCTGAAACCGCAAAAGAGAATACCGATGCATCAATAGTATGAAATTAATAGTAATTAACACTTAATTTGAACTTAAAAGTACAAAGCAGAACTCCGATAATTTTCCGTCAGTTCTCTCCGATTCCAAACAATAAGTAATGCGCGCGAAACGATACTGGATAGAGAAAAAAGATAATATACGGCGAAAAGCGACGACAGTGGGAGAGACAGGTGCAGCTAACGCAATGAGCGACATTCTAATCTGCGAAGCGAGAAGCGTACGGAACGAAATTCAATTGAGTAACTAAAATTGACTTGGGTTTGGTTTCATCGCCACAGAAAGAAATGTTGGAAACAAACAGAAGAGAGAGTAGAAGAAGTGAGGCAAGCCTTAGTCACAAGCTCTGCGGTTGTTCTGCTTCCACGGTTTCTTCCTCTCTTTTCTCCTCATCTGTTTTCTCCTCATTTTTTTTTTTTCTTCCATATTATAGTTGACATGTTAAGTTTAAAATAAGCGCTTTTAAATGATTAGTTTTTACTTATTCAAGTAATAAATAACAGATATATTTTATGTATTATTTTCCTAACGTGTTATCTTAATTAAAAAATGAATATATTTATTTTTAAAATAATTGAGTGATTTATTATTAGAGATGAAAAAATAAGTATTTAAAGTTTAACCACACCATTTTTTACTTTTCAAAATAAAATAATATATATCGGTTTAAAAATAGACGTGAGAAATTAGACGCAGTTCTTGTTCTTTTTTTTCCTCTTGCCATTTTTTCATTAGACTTTAGTGTATTTTCCTCTTCCATATTATTTTCAAAAACTTATCCCTCTAATTTTGCCTTTAATTTTCATCTATTTCACAGACGGATCATGCCGTCTACATAATAGCAAAATACAAAATATCATCTAAATAATAACAAAATACAAAATTGCTTTTATCTAATCCAATTTTGATATAGCGTAATTTGTTTCAATTCTATAATTTTTGTATGTTTTATATTTTAACTTTATTTGAAGGTTACTTTTTGTTGATTCTATTAACTCTTGACTAATTTTCTTCTAAGATATTTTTATGTTAGATTTTTGGGTGAATGACATTTTCCAACTTTCAACTACTCTATTTGTTTAAACCAAAGTGGATTATTTGATTATTGTATTGTATGGATGGGAAAAGTATATTATCAATTAAGAATATTATTTTATTTATTTTTAAAAATTATTTTATTAACAATGAAAAAAATAAAAACAAAGATATGGAAATTTCAAAATCGAAAAAAAAATTATAACCACTGTCCAAGAATAATATTATATAAAAATTTGTATCCTCTCATGTTTTTCAAGATACTCACACTCTTAAAGCAACATTTATCGACCACCGATTAAAATATCAAATTTAAACTTACCCGCCTCTAAAGGTGTCTTTTGGATAGCTCGTGAACTAAAGAATACATCTACCTATGAGAGTCTCAACCCATGTAATTTTTTTTCTTTTTAACTTTGTGCATTATTTATACCAGCGTAAACACAGACGCAACAACGTCTTTGTGTACGCATTTTTTGAATTATATTAATAATTGATAATATTGTAATGTTATTAAGTTAATAAACAAAATAAAAGTATAAAGTGAAATGTATGGAGAAAATATGAAAAAATAATTGTTGATGAATAGTATGAGAAAAAAGAAAAAAAAAGATAAGTAAATAGTTTTATAAAAACTTGTAAAAGTAACCATTAATTTTAAAAAATTTAATAAATAATTAAATTGTAAAGTTAGAATTATGAAATGTGGACATAAAAGAGGGAATCCCCTTTATATATAGTTATAGATATTAAATATTAAAAAATTTAAATTAACAAAACAATCAACAAAAAATAGTGTTAAACATCTAAAAATTTTATAAAAAAAAAACAATTGAAGTATAAACTTCATATTTCAAAGAGTTTCCTTTCTCTGACTTTTATGATAATTATTTACGACATTCTTCTTAGCTTCACAAAATCTCATGTATTAAAAAAAAAAATATTTCAGAAACTATTAATAATAAATACATAAAGTCAAGTATTATAAATCTTCTTCATGTTTCAAGCTTTCACTGAGACTTTTAAAGTGTCAAAGATTTTTCTTACTTCCTAGTAGAGACCTTAGAATTTTCAAAAATACTTATATTATATTATTGCATAGAAATTTGGAAGGGTATATTTGTTTTTATAAAAAAATTTATATGTATTTATGTTATTTTAATTAATGAAGTTAATTATTTTAACTTTCAATAATGTAAAAATATAGTAGCAATGCCTATTAATTATTCTTTAAATAATGTTATAAGGATATAGGTTAGCATTCTCTTAAAAAAAAATAATTAATGATTAAGTTTTTCCTTTGACTTTTATATTTAAAAGTATTAATTAAAAAAATTAATTAATGTTTCTAATATCAATGCAACATTGCTGTCAAAAAAATATTAAATGAGATATTAAATAATAAGCTATTAAATTTTTTTCCTTACAATAAATGAAATGTTGAATAATATTCAATAAATAATAAATATTTTGTCTAAGGCTTAAATACCTTTTTTGTCTTCATTCTCGTAGTGTTTGTTGCAGATGGTCCTCATCTTGACAGAATGTTTAAAATGGTTCTCATTTTCGCAATTTGTGTTTTATTTGGTCCTTTTCTGTAACGTCGTTTAAATCATTAACGCAGCATTGTACAGGTTGCACGATTTGTATTAGGGTGTGTTACGTGTACTGTACATATGGTTGGAGATAAGTACACAATGAATGTGGATGCTCAACATTACAGCTGTAGGAAATGGCTTCTGGCTTCTGACTGTTATCCCTTGTTGTCATGCTATTGCAGCAATGAATTTCATCTATGTCAATGTTGAGGACTTCATACCAATATGCTTTAGGAGATCCATCTACGAAGAAATATATCAATCCATCATCTTTCCAGACAATGGTGAAGTCTTATGGGAAAGAACTCCCTACCCTGACGTCCATCCACCACATAAGAGGATCTTACAAGGAAGACCCAAGAAAAAAAAAAGGTTGGAAGGGTGGGAGTTGAGAAAGGATAACACACACAAATCAGCAAAGGAGGTCATAGAAAAAAAATATAGCATATGCCGTCAGATTGGACATAACAGGAACAATTGTCCAGATAAGCTTGTGGATGAGCAGACTGCAACACCTGTTGACTCTGCACCAAATGCCCAAACTGCTGAGAATGCACCAACTGCTGAAACTCAAACAACTCAACCACCAATGGATGAAGTGGAGAGTCAGGCAGCACCACTACCAACACCAGAAGAACTATCTCAGCAGTTTAGGATGAAATTACAGATTAGGAGGAGACCATGATAGCAGTTACAAACGTCTTAATTGTTTTTTGGAATTTCTGATGTAGAATTCATTATTGATGTAGTGCATTTTGACTTTCCTTAAACTTCATTCAATTTCACTTTTGTCAAACATTGATGTAGTGCATTTTGATGAAGATGAATTAATGTTATGAATTTAACTTCTTCCAGACTTAGATCAATTTAATTTTTCCCAAGCTTAGATCAATATCACTTACTTCAATGCTCAGATTAAGATGTCATTTTAAACATGTTGGGACTAATATCAACATAATCAAACTAATTCATTTCTTCATTCAACAATAGTACAAAATAGATTGGACTTTAAAAGATTACACACAATAATAGTACGAATAATACAATAACAACACAAGTAAACCCTATTACTACTTGCAGCATCTTTTCAACAACCTTCAATGACTTCTCCAACTCATTAATCCTCATCTGTGTCATGATGATGACATCATTTTCATCAACACCACCATTTGAAAAAGTTGCAGCCCACATTATTGGAACTACCACTCTGTAAATCAATAAACCAAAAATTAAAACTAATTTATTATTAACACAACAATAAAAACAGATTGTACCCAAAATTTTCTACCAATATTCTTTGGAGTTCTTGCCATCCTCAAAATTGTCATCTTTCCGTAGTTACAAATCGGGGTTAATCCATTTCTCGTTGAACCACCAACAGTGCACGAAGTGATACAACACGGTTGTCTCCAACGATTACAACCAAAGGTGAAGTAAGAAGATTGGGACCGTAACATACCTATATAATGGGATTGCAGGAAGAAGAAGATTGCAACAACACCAATTGGGAATGGATGAACAAGATTGTCAAAACTCACCAACTGTCCAAACATTCCTTACCAAAACCCTAGCTCACTTATTTATCCCCAAATATCTAATTAGTCATACGTACAACACACGTAACACATCCTAATACAAGTCATGCCACCTGTACAATGTTCCATTAATGATTTAAACGGCGTTACAGAAAATGACCAAATAAAACACGAATTGCGAAAATGAGGACCATTTTAAATATTCTGTCAAAATGAAGATCATCCGCAACAAACACTACGAAAATGAGGACCAAAAGGATATTTAAGCATTTTCCTAAATAAATGAAATCTTAAATGATAAAAGTAAATATTCAATATATCTGTATCTTTATCATAAATTAAGCATAGTTGATTCACTTCCGTTATTCAAGGTTTTGTTTAAGGTTAAAATTTATGCCTATAATGGTATGTGATAACTGAAATTGTATATTTGACCATTCAAAAAGAAAGTTGGAATTATTTCTTATATTAATTTTCGCATTTTTACCGAGACTTAAATTTACACTATGATTTCTCAACAATTTGGTATTAAGGTTAAGACTTAGTATCATAATTCAATGGGAATTACTTTTTAAACTATTCTTATTTCAGACTCCTTTAACTAAATAACATATGAGAATGAATAAAATAACTATTTAAGTTCAAGTAAAATTTAATATAAAAAATATTGTAAATATCTCAAAGTTGTTTGTAACTAAACTTTTACATTATATGAATTCAATCATATTTGTTCAACTAAATTAGCAATCATTACTATTTTAAAGATATCACTCATAAAATTCTATAAAATTTCAAACAACATATTCCATTTAAATAATACTATTTACTTATTATAACGTTTTTGGAACTTACTTTTAAGTGCTTACGGTATTTCGTATAAAATTACATACAATTAAAAGAAAGAAAAATCTTAAATAAAAAATAATTAAATTTCAAATAAATTTGAGCATGTTTAATTAGTTAGAGATCTTAATAAATTTGTGTGGCTTTTAAGTACTAAAAAATGTAAACTTTTCAATTCACTTCATCACAAAAAATTCTTTAAATACAATCAATTTTAGAGACATAAAATAATTATCACAGTAGTCACTAATTTATAAACTAAAAACTATTGATTTTAACATTATTATTATTAATTACTAATGTTGAAGTTACTAAATAAATTAGTGTGTAAATTGACAATTTAGACATTGATATTGAGCTTGAACCGAAGTTTTATGTGCTAGCAATATTTTAAATAGGACAAAATTAATAAATTTATTTCAAGTGAAAGTCATATTGCGTATAACAACTTCTTCATTTTGAAGTCATACTCCTCATACGAAATTGAAACTTATTACTATCTGCAACTTTGATACATTTTAATTCTCAAACTTAAAAAATGAATGAATATAGTTTTTTAACCCAATTACATTATTTTTTTATGTGTCAAACGCGATTTTCAATGGATATTGAGACGAGAACGTGTCAGATATAGAAAGACTATATCCATTCATTTACAACGTTTAGGGACATAAATATATTAAAGTTTCAAATAGAGATGAATTTTAATTCAGGTCAAATAGAAGTTTTAAAAACATCACACATACACACACACGCTTCAAACACACACACACACATACGCTTCACACACACGCTTCACGCACATCACTTCACGTTTCACGCGTCACGTTTCACGTTTTATGCTACACGTTTCACGCGTCATGCTTTACGCTTCACCCACACCCACACGCTTCACGCTTCATCCAAATGTTTCACCTACACACTTCACTCACATGTTTCACGCTTAACGCTACGTTTCACGCTTCACGCTTAACGACACACGCTTCACGCTTAACACTACATGTTTCACGCTTCACCCACACACTTCACGCTTAACGATACACGCTTCACGCTACACGCTATACGTTACACGCTTCATCCTTCACACTTCACCAACACGTTTCATCCTTCACGCCTCATGCATCACGCTTCACGCTTCACCCACACGCTTCACTCTTCTCTCACACGCTTTATACTTCACGTTTCACGCTTTACGATTCACCTTTCACGCTTCGCCCACACGCTTCACCCACACGTTTCACCCACATGCTTCACACTTCACGCACACGCTTCACGTTTCATGTTTCACGCCACACACTTCACGTTTCACGCCACACGCTTCACGTTTCACGCTTCACAATTCACGTTTCACGCTTCACGCTTTCACGTTTCACACTTCACGCGTCATGTTTCACGCTTCACGCTTCATGCTTCACCCACACGCTTCATGTTTCACGCTTCACGCTTTACGTTTCACGCTTCACGCTTCACCCACATGCTTCACGCTTCACGCTTCACCCCTCAGGCTTCACGCCTCATGCTTCACCCACACGCTTCATGCTTCACGATTCACATTTCACGCTTCACCCACATGCTTCACGCTTCACGTTTCACCCACACGTTTCACGCTTCAACCACACGCTTCACGTTTCACGCTTCACACTTCATGCCACACGCTACACCTACACCCACACTCTTCACAGTTCACGCGTCACGTTTCAAGCTTCACGCTTCACGCTTTACGTCTCATGTTTCACCCATATGTTTCACGTTTCACGCTTCACGCTTCACGCTTTACGTTTCACACTTCACGCTTCACTCACACGCTTTACGCGTTAAGCGTGAAACGTGAAGCGTGTGGGTGGAAGCTTCACCCACACGCTTCACGCTTCACATTTTACGCATCACGCTTCACATATGCATGTTAGAAAACAAAAAGGTGGTGGCTAGACCGAAAAGTTGGTTCCCCAAGCAAAAGCACATGAAGTTTCGACATGGTTTCCAAGGTGGGAAGACGATGTCTGATGAAAATATTATCCTATGCATTAAAATGCACCAGAGAGAAACAATTCACAATAGTCAAATGTATGGTTCAATAAGTGACATAATAGATTTTGTAGCATTTCTACATAGTTAAACATTCTTGAACCTATTGTAGGTGAGGTTGATGAGTTGGAGTTAAGATTTAAGCGAGAAATTCTTAGAAATGTCGTTAAAGATGGTGTTGTCAAAGAAATTTAGAAAAAATAAGAAGATATGATGTTGGGCAAAGATTTTTATGATAAATATATTATGAACTAAGTTAAATATTTAGTGATGATGAATTGAAAAAATGGGTGAAATTTGACGATGAAAAATTATAATAAAAGTAATAATTGTAAAATTATAAAAAGTAAAATAAAAGATTATAGAATAAGAATATATAAATTATAAAATTACAAAATAAGACATGACGAGTAAACATGGCAGGAGTGTAAGATAACAAGCACACTACTTAATTAATAGAAAAATAATTAAATATCAAGAACTTAATTAAAAAAAAAAGTATAAAATTATAAACACACAATACACAACAAAATTTTTATAAAGGATGAAATTTAACATATATAGAGACTTAAAACTTAATTAAAAGATTACAAAAGTTAAAATACATTTATTAATAATTTATGCCAGAATTTAAGTCTTAAACAATAATAACAATCGATTAAATTAGAAGAAACAACTTTTAATTTTGACAATTACTTGCATAGAACTTCAATTGTCATATCTACTGATAATATGCTACATAAGTTAATTAAAATGACCCTCTTTTAGTAAGACGAAAAAAATGATTTTTCTTTTTGTGTTGACATTTATAATATTTTTAACGATAATGTTGCTTTAATGACTAAGCTGAAACACTTTTGGGCCGAATTTAGTGATTTATCCAATGTATAAATAAACAGAAACCATTTCAATTTTGACATTCCAACTTATCCCTTGCGATCGAACAAAAAGAGTCTTCTTCTTCGTCCTCGTCGTCGTCGTCATGGGTGACGGAAGTGGGAGCCGGTGGAGCAGGGCGGAGTGGGTGCAACAGTACGATCTGTTAGGTAAAATCGGCGAAGGCACTTATGGCCTCGTTTTTCTTGCAAGAACCAAAACCCCCTCTCCCTCCAAATCAATAGCTATCAAGAAGTTCAAGCAGTCCAAGGACGGCGATGGGGTCTCCCCCACCGCCATCCGAGAAATCATGGTATCACTTCTTTCCGCCCCCTTCACTTCAACTTCACTTTCAATTTCGGTTTTCTCTCATTCCTCTTTTCTTGCAGTTGTTGAGGGAGATTACGCACGAGAACGTCGTCAAGCTCGTTAATGTCCACATCAACCACGCCGACATGTCGCTCTACCTCGCCTTCGATTACGCCGAGCACGATCTTTACGTCGGTATTCCGTTCCTTCGAGGGCGTTTTTCGCCTTTTTCTTCTTCTTGAGTGTGAATTAAGAAATTGCGGTGTTAAATGTCGCAGGAAATTATTAGGCATCACAGGGACAAACTCAACCATTCTATTAATCAATACACGGTTAAGTCTTTACTCTGGCAGTTGCTCAATGGATTAAGTTATCTGCACAGGTCCGAATTACTGAATTTGAAACATCAATCTTTTTCTTTCTTTCTTTCTTTCTTTATTTTTTGATACTTTTTTTAAATAGACTTGGTATTTTTGCATCCCCTGTAGTAATTGGATGATACATCGAGATTTGAAGCCATCAAATATATTGGTATGGTTCTGGCTACCCCATTGCTGTACATTGGCTACTTTTATTGCAATATATGTGTAGTTTTTTTTTTTTTTTTTTTTTTTTTTGTTTGTGTTTCCTTTTTTTTTTTTTTTGTTTTTTTTTTTTTAAATATTTTTTTTTTTTTTTTTTTTTTTTTTTTTTTTTCAAAATTGAACTTTGTTGCTCAAGTTTTGATTAGTGCATTTGCTGTTTTAGTTAAACGAACTTTCTTTGGTCAGGTTATGGGCGAAGGAGAGGAACATGGAGTTGTTAAGATTGCTGACTTTGGACTTGCAAGGATATATCAAGCTCCTCTGAAGCCACTATCTGATAATGGGGTATGATTTGGGCCATGTCTAGAAATTTGGAGGCCTTTAGCATAATTTGTATTTGAGGCCTAGTATTGTTTAATATAATTGATCTTTTGCCATTTTATTTTTCTAGCTTTTTGAGCTGCTAAATTATTAATCGAAGTATTATATGGTCAAATATATTTGATCTATTTTGCAATGTAGTTAGATAGGATTTAATCAACTTTAGTTCCTGATTTTACATGACCCCAACCACTTTAATTCCTTTGCAAAATGTCATTCTCTTTAGTCCTTCTTCCAATGTAAAACCCTAATCCAAAATTTGTAATGCCTGTGAATCACATAAAAAACAGGTATTTATTCTAAAAATTGTTCAAGTCGGTTCTCAATAGAGGAAATAAACTAACCTAATATGTATATAAAAGAACCAAAATTGAAAGAACCTTCTATTAAATGTGTGATCTGCTACACTTGTCACTAATAATTTAAATTAGGAATAAATGAGTTTGTTGAAGCCTTAAATGATTGGTGACTGTAGACAACTGCCAGTTTAGTCTAAATGCCTCATCTGCTCCGTGTATGTGAGTGTAAAACTCCTTTTGTAAACAGGGTATGACCTTATGATGCATTTTTTCATTTTCATCCACATGTATGATATCCAACATTTCATTGGTGTATGTAAGAAATCTTTATCTGTATCTGCATGTGCATGCACATACATGCATGGTATTCTTTGGATTTAAGAAACCAGAGCCTGGCTAAGTATATAATATAGACAAGAAATCATTGATTAAAAGGTGATACTTTCTACAACCAGAATGATGGATATGTTGGTTTCAAGTTACCTTCTTTTGCTGCCTAGTGTGTTTTGGAAGTACCATTAGAAGATAAAAAAAGGGCGTTCACACTTTCCTAGGCAGAAAATGGAGAAGGAAGTCTCTCCTTTTGTTGGCTGAGTGATCATTTGTGTTGGGTCCAACTTTTTACAAAAAACCTTTAGTCTGCTGCTATCATTCTCTAGTGTTTTGGTTTCCCACACAAGGGTTGCTTAAATTGTCTGTTCTCTTCCGCTGTCCTCAATCATCAGCTTGTCATGTGTTTTGATTATCTGGTTTCCTGAATATAAGAGTTACTGACTTGCAGGTTGTTGTAACTATTTGGTATCGTGCACCTGAGTTGCTTCTTGGAGCAAAACACTATACCAGTGCTGTTGGTATCCCTTTATTGAAGTTTTATTTTCTTTTTAAGTATTGGGTATCAAGTTAATATTTTTTCATATTTTCCTGTCAAGGAATTTCTGTGCTGTGCAATAGGTAGCTTCAGTTGCATGTTTTGTGGTTCTGTTTTTGTCTCTACTTTTACTCGAGATACCCACTTCAATGCGTTATGATTTCACTGAATTGGTGATTTCCACAAGATTGAAATAAGGTTTATATTTTAATTTATCCTGTGGGTGTTTGGGGGAAGCTCATCACTATGGTACATGTAAACCAAAGTTAAACTTGTCCACACTGTATAGTAACTGAATATGTGTGTAGAATTTTTCCTTGGGTGGGATAACATTTTTCCACTCTTCTAAAAATGGTCTGTACGGCATTCATTTTTCCTTAAATATACATTTAGATATGTGGGCTGTGGGATGCATTTTTGCGGAGTTGTTGACCTTGAAGCCACTATTTCAAGGGGCAGAAGTTAAAGCTACATCAAATCCCTTTCAGGTACTTGATGCAATAAGTTATACCTTTCTGATTCTGTAGTTGAATACTGTGCTACAAATTTAGTTTTCTTTGGGTTCGTGTTGAAATATTTATTTATTAGTACTAGCTTTTCCTTTTTGGATTTTTCATAATTATTGTTCCACCTGTGCAGCTTGACCAACTTGACAAGATATTTAAGGTTTTAGGTAATAATCTGCTTAGTGTTTTTTATTTTCCCTGCTGGTGGACATTCATTCTGTTGATGAATATTCTAGAGCTATATCACAGGACATTGTTAATGTGCCAGGCCATCCCACATTAGAGAAGTGGCCTTCGTTGGCAAGTCTTCCACATTGGCAACAGGACGTGCAACATATACAAGGACACAAATAGTAAGATCTTTTGATATTATTGTTAATGTGATTATGCACTTATATGTAGGAAGGATATTTTCCTTTAATATGTAGTCCTCTTTACTTACCCTTCATCCTTTAAAATTAAATTGATTTATTTGTACTGTGGAATTAATTGATTGTTATCTGTTTTTGTGGCTATTAAGTGACAACACCGGTCTCTATAATGTTGTGCACCTATCTACAAAAAGTCCTGCATACGACCTCCTGTCAAAGATGCTTGAGTAAGTTTGTTCCATGGATTTAATTTTTTTTTATTGTTCTATGCCTACACAAAACATTAGAAATGATGTGTTTCACTTTCCATTTAATACAAAATTGGACCCTAGGTGATGTACAATAACTTCTGTACATTTGTGATTTTAGTGCTCCCAAATAGTGATAAGTGGATAAGTGAGCCAAAACATTTCTTTTCCTTACTTTAGTGTTGATATGTAAAATGTAGGCTTGAGGTTTTTATTACTTTTACTTGTAATTATATTATTATCACCTACCTGTTAACTTCTTGTTACTTTAATAATCATGATCACTAGTTCTTTCTGTTTCAACTTAAATCCACCTCCTCCTGGTTTGTGTCATCTGAATGATTTATTCTTGTTGTTACACTTGTCCAACCTGTTGAAGAATCTACACGGTGATCTTTTCAATTGTGAAAGGCTGTGACACATGTTTTCAATGTAAAATATTCGCCATGTGAGCCATAAACCTATTTGTCATCTCAATTCTAGGAATTTGTTGATATGGGCATCGAAGGCCCATTTTACTACCCTACCTAAGTCTTAAAATTTGGGTTAATGATCTACATCAACCCCACAAACTTGACTTATCAGGTGAGGATTGCCCAAGCTTTTTGAGCTCCATTTAAGCCATATCTCTAGCTGATATTAGATTAAACACCACCCTCGAGATTGCAATTATGATAGGTTTCTTGATTAAAGAACCCTGTTCGTAACTCACACACACTCCAGAAACGTATGAACACGGGTCTTCTTTGCAAAAATGTAACTCCCAACACAAACAGAGCCCACCTATATACAGTCTCCTATTTAGGGAGACTACCCACTCCTAACCAACCTAATAGGCTAACTAATTGTTAGTTTTCTTTCTTCTCGTATAAACCTTCCATTGCCTATCATTATCCTCCCCTGGCAAAATGATATTTGATAGTGGCGAGATCCTCCCAAGTGCCTGCCTCGGGTCGTCCATCTTCCCACTGAATTAGAACATGGTGCACTGGCTCTCCTGGGTCTGCCTGTTGAACAATCCTTCTCTCTAACACCTTGCTGGATTTGTTTCTTGATTTAATTAGGATTATAATCTAGTATTAGCCTGTATGCACAAGGTTTTGTGCTTTATGTCTTTTGCAACATGCACTACACATACCATATCAAGTCAGTTTTTATTTTAGTGTTTAGTGTATTTGTTTCCTTTTTCTTCGTCTACCTAAAACTTCACAGTTTGAACACAAAATTCCCCCCCCCCCCCCTTTTTTTTTTTTTTTTTTTCTTTTTTTTTGTTTTTTTTATTTTTTTTTTTTTTTTTTTTTTTTTTTCCCCCCCCCCCTTTTTTTTTTTTTTTTTTCAGTTTTCTGTTTAAGATGATGAGGGATATCATAAACCAACTATCCCCAATGCTTAAGTTTTCTTTTACACTCTCCAAACAAGTCCTTTGGCTTTGAAGTGTGGGTCATGCGCAAGCCAGCCTACCTTTATCTATGTTGGAGATTCCACATAGACTAGAGATAAGGTAAATTTTGCTTTATAGTATATAAGTGGGTGCAAACCTCATTGTATAAGTTGATTTTGGAGATGAATTAGGTTTAAAGTCCGTTATCGGACCACTCATAAATATCTAGTTTCATGTTCGAGATGTGTATGCTTTGGCATAAGGAGGTGTGTTGGAGATTGAACATAGACTAGAGATAAAAAAAATTATAGTATATACATAAATGCAAACCTAATAAATTGGTTTTGTAGGGTTGAGTTAGACTTAAAGTTCACTTTTTTAATAATCTTGTTTCAACTTTTTTACCTGTAAGTGTTGGGGTGACATTGATTGGACTCTAGATTACTGGACCATTGATGCTGTAATAGTATGTTATAAACTGACTATTCAAAAAGCCTAAGCTTTACTATGAAGACAGATTAGTGATTTTACATTTAATATCAGTTTGTGGATTTACATGCAGATATGATCCTCGGAAGCGTATAACAGCAGCACAAGCTTTGGAGCATGAGTAGGATTCTTTTCTTCTCCTTCTTTGTTCTTGTGTACATTATGTGTATCTAACCTTGAAAATATGATTCTGCATTTATTTAGTTATTGGTTTTTCTGTTTACTGAATTTTTCATGTGGTTCTATCTTTTTTTTTGCTTCTATTTCTTGATATATGACTTACGGTGCACTGAAAATGATGTGGTTGTCATCTTGTTGTATCAATATAATATAGTTAAGATTACATTGTGAATTTGGTTATTTTAGTTTTTTTTTGTAGTTCAGCTGTTATCTGACAAGCATCCCTATACTCTGTTTTGACAGGTATTTCAAAATCGAACCATTACCTGGACGGAAGTGAGATTCTTTCTTACCACTTTTGAATATTCTGGGTTGGCCTTTATTCTAAATTCAAAACATAAAACCTGGTTGTATCATTCTCGATCCCCTTTAATATGCTAAATTTTTGTTGGAAGATTTATAAACAAAAACATTAATGTAGTTATTTTTTGTTTTTCACAAAATTGTAGTCCTTTTGATGCCCATATTCGACCAATGTTTATTTTCTTTGACTGAACATTTCTATAAAATCATGATCAGTGCTCTTGTACCATGTCAACTTGGAGAGAAAATTGTAAATTATCCAACTCGTCCAGTGGACAACACAACTGATCTTGAAGGGACGACCAATCTGCCGCCTTCACAAGCGGTATGCAATTATGTTTGAGAATTTATTGCTTTAATATTATTGGGGTATATCATTCTAAACAACTATTGCGCATACCAAATATATTGTTGGGGTATCTCGGTCTATATATTTAAAATTTTCATAGAGCAGTGTATGAATGATATGATTCAATAATGTCCTTAAATAATATTTTAGCGAAATTATACAGACTTAAGTCTACTAGGAGCAACAAATTTTAGAAAACCAAGGATGTTCATTTTTTTATGGATAAGGCAGTACTTCAAATTGTAACAGTATTGCATATTTAGAGAAGTGAAGGACTATTTAGAGGATGTGGGTAGCCTATGGCTTACAGGATGGTAAGAAATTATACTGTATAAAGATAAATTACATTTTATTGGGTGGAATGTTTAAGGTGAATCAGGGTTATAACATAATGATGAATCATCTTGTATAATGATAAATTACTTTTTCACTTTTTAATGCTTTAAGATGTTTAGGAAACGAGACCTTTCAAATAGGCATATTATATAAGGTGGAATATGAGAAGAAGAAAAGGGGAGTAAGAGAGAAGAAAAGAAATTGTTCATATATAAATTTATGATATCTCTAGAAGATATATTATTTTGAACTTAATTGATGACTACATGTATTTTGAACTTTTACTCTTCCTCTGTTCACTGTTGTAAAATACTCCTTTATGACCTTGTTTTTGCTTTTAATTTTGTATCCAAATTGAGAGTTGATTGTAAAAAATTGAGCCTTTGTCAATATAACTATGATATACAAAAAAGATATTAGATTGAATTTATGTGGACTAATCATTTGATTCCATCCAATTATAAATTTGAGTACTTAATATCACAAAAGAGATATTAGGAGTCACTTTCTTAGAATGGTATACAGTTTCTCTTTAATTAAGTATCTTCCATTTAAAAATAAATAAATTCTTAAATATTATTGCTTAAAGTTAGTTAATTCCTTTTTGAATTTGGTTTTCAAATTTTTAATTTTAACACTCCATATCAAATTAATAGACATAGGGATAACATGTTTGGATTGAAAAAATGTTTTTGTACTTTCATATTCGATTTAAAAAATTATCTGTTTAAGTTATTCCTTTCTAATAAAATAGAAATCTTATTATCTGTAATGAATAAGTCCTTCATTATATTTTATTCTTAAGATATGTTATTTCACCATTGTATAACAATATTTTTTTGTCTTATATACTTTATATCATCTATAATCAATTATAACTTCAAAGTATCCTTGCATTAACTTGCCAGTTTTACATTTCTTACAGATAAGGGAACTGCTTGGAGAAAATGTAGGTGATAGTTAACATTAATAAAGTTCAATTAGATGGTGCCATGATGTTTATGAACAATTTCAATGGTTTTGCTATGTTCGGTAGAACATAGTTGCCTTTGTGTATAGCTTGCCAGTTCGTGACAATTCTAAAAGTCTAATGTGAACAAGTTGTTCGAATCATATATGGATTGGTAATGACAAGTCATAGTTGGTATTAATGACTATTGTGAACAAGCCGTACTTGAAAACTTTTAGATGTTATATTATATTACAAAAGTTGTACACATGAAAAATAACAACCTAATTATGTAACGAGTTATCTGCATAATATACATCTTAGCTATATTATTTAATTAGATAATTAGTAAGCCTTTAGAATTTTTAAAAAATATTTGAAGTAAAATTATGTAAATATAGATATGTTTGAGTAAACTTCATAAACTTTTAGGAAAAGAAATAAATAAAATAAGTTTTTCCCAAAGCTAAATTAACTCATGCATAAGTTAAAAATAAGCTTTTAGAAAAGCTAATATGAGAGAATTTCTATAAATTAACTTATGCACTTGTTACTTTTAGCTTTGGAAGGAACTTGTGTTTTTATTTTCTTCTAGAACTGTTTTTATAGAAGTTTATTCAAACAAATCCTATGTCATATACAACTTGCATAATATGTTTAGTTAACAACTCTAGATGTCATACACTACATATATAACACACATATTTGTTAATATAAATTATGTAAGTCGTAACTATATAATTGCTTTAATACTAATATTTATTAACGAACTCAAATATTACAACCAAAATTTGAAAATAAAGTTCATTAATTTACATGATTAGCTTGGTTATGCTCCACAATGAGGGATCTTTAAACCAAATCATGCTCATCATATAAACGTAAATTTTATTGTCATATTGTGGTTGTGATATTTTTAATTTATAAATATAAAATAAGGCCTTAAAAGTATGAATAGTTATTCATAGGGTATTTTTTGATCCATCTATTTTAATCAACACAATAACACAATTACAATTAAGATAGCCTGTACTTCCTACTAAGGTTTCAACAAGAGTTTGTCCAGCTGAATTTATCCATGACATGCCTGAAAATGAACTTGTTGATATTCATCCATAACTGCTCTTAGTTAAAATAGGGTCATTATGTGCAGCCTTACTTTTGCATATGCAAGGAGACTACTTCTGGATTCAAAGCTTTACCTTTGATGACCACAACTTGTCATCAAAGCAACTTTAGTGCTATACTAGGGCACACCCTTAAGTTTGGTAGCTAAAGTTTGAATAAAATCTAACTCGTGAGCATCATCATTCTGTTTGTAAGTTTCAACCGCTCACAGACTTGTGAAATATGTACAATTTCTCCTCGAACTATCAACCACAAGCTTTTTTGTTTTCTTTCAACATTTTTGTGCAGTGTTTTAAATCCTGGACAGTGGGGCATAGCTCAGCTGCCATTGAAAACACTATTATGGGATAGCCACCATATGCATATAAATTCTAGAAAATGATAAAGACTACTCGAAATTCATAATATTCATGAGAAGTAACAGTTGCCTTAAACAGAACATACATATAACAAGTCAAATACAAGTTTGCTAGATAGAAATTGTTGGAAGTTTCACATTAACTAGAGATATTGTAAAAAGTATAGTATATTAGTGAGTAGAAATCTCATCTTGAATTCCCACATTTTCTAAGATGGTGGTAGAGCCTATCATAGTAAGGTTTGTTGAGCTTATTGTCTCACCTGTTATCAAACAACCACACAAATATCTAGTTCCATGCTTGAGACATCTATTCCTCGATGTGAGGGAGTGGGTTGAGGATTCTATATCGACTAGAGATATGCTAAATTTATTATATTAGTGGGGACAAACTTCACGTTCCTTGGTTTTAGAGATTGGATTAGACTTAAAGTCCACTTTCTGAAGTGGTATCAAAGAGTATCCCAACAAGGTTTGTTTACCTAAAATATTTAGTCTCATGTTTGAGACAATGAGTCTTGGGCATTGGCAAAATGGAGTGTTACGATCACTTATCTTTATCATTTTCACTGTTTATCAGTGCTGTAGATTTCATTTTTGGAAATGAAATCTAAAAAATAGCCTCCTAAAGAAGAAACATTCTCTTTACTCAGAGGGCTTTTTTGAAATCAACGGGACACTCCTATCTCTTCTGCTATGGCAGGTCTTCACTATTTGGTCTCTATGGGTGCATTAAACTGATCTGCTATGGTGGCCACAATAGCAGCCAGGGTGCTTCCCTACACAGTTAAAATGTACTAATTAAAACTCTTTTAATCAGCATCTTGTGTTTGCTGTTTTGCACATAAACATGAAAGTTTTTGAAAAGACGATTCCTTTTCTCTGCACCTGAGTGTGAATATTTAATAACAAGACAGTTTTTGTTTTGTTTTAGACATATTTTGTCCACATATCAAGTGGTTGGCATGAGAACATTTGAGTCTACTAAAGTTGACTGTTAAATTGAACAGGAAGGGAAAGTTATGAAATTGTGGTAAATCTGTATATAGTATCCTTAATTTAATATATAAGGATGAAAAATGCAACTAGAGTAATAATTCAAGGCTTAAGGTGGTGGTGAAATGTTATTTTACCTTAAATTAAAAAAAAATTGACAATGCTTTGTGTCTAGTCTATACCATGCAGATTACATAATTTTAAAAGTTTGGTAATGTATAGATATATGTGACTGACTTAAATGATGTAAGTTATGTATGCCATATATGACTATAATTTTTTCAATTTGAAAACTTATTATTTAATTAAATAAATATCGCAAGAGTCATATATTATGGATTTGACTCATGATTAAGTAAAATTAAGTTGTTAATTTTCATGTATATAATTTTTCTAATTTAATTTTAATCATGTAAGATTGGCATGAAATTTTCCTCTTTAACATTGGACCATCGAGACTTCTCCTTCAAAAAACAAAAAATCATAGATGGTGGAGTAGTAAATTGCATAGTTAAATCAGTTTGGATATTGTAGTATAGTTAAAAAGCTGTATATAATTATCTAACTATTTATTAATAATATTGGAATATGTGACTTTTGGGAATATGATTGTGTCGTATCTTTCTGAACTTAAATGTGGGTGTAAATAATCTGAGGGCGAGCCTGTCTGAAGTGATAAAAGTAGCCTTGTGTATTGTGAACTAGAGGTTGACCTAAAAATGTTCTTATGTGAATAATAACTAGGAGTGGAAGTGCATTTGATATCATTATTCCTTATTAAAATTAAAGTTGCCTTGCTTATTAAAAAAAATATCATTCATAGTAAAGTATGGTTTTATACTAGCTTGTGTGCAAGCTTATACTTGTAAACATGCTCTACACCTTTGAGTTTTAACTGTGTATGTATATTTCCTACTTCCGAGTCAGGTAACTGCAGTTTCTGGCAGCATGCCTGGTGCTCATGGATCTAATAGATCTGTTCCTCGGCCAATGAATGTTGTTGGAATGCCAAGATTGCCACCTCAGGCAATGGCGGCTTATAATCTCACATCTCAGGCAGCCATGGGAGACGGAATGAATCCTGGGAGTATCTCAAAGCAACGAGGTGTTCCGCAGGGCCATCCACAACAGGTTTAGTGTTTCATGGGAATTGAGAAAGGGGACAAGGGGTTTAACTTTAATTTCTTTTTTGGTAATTTTTCTTCTGCTGCTGTATATTCAAATTTTATTATGCTGTGAACAGTTGAGAAGGAAAGAGCAAATGGGGATGCCGGGATACCCTTCACAGCAGAAGTCAAGACGAATATAAGGTAATGCAATCCACTTATTTATTTTGGCAATGGTGTGGTGGTAGACGGGCAGTTGTTTTAGATATGAACTTGATTTCCCATTGGACTGGGATATACCTCTGAAATGTGAAACATCTTTTATCGGTATATTTTGAGGGCAAGCCCTAGTGCAACAATAAAGTTGCTCCCTAATAACAGTTTTCATATGTTTTAATCCGAAAACTCCTGTTGCATTTGTAAGGATAAGACTGCGTACGATGATCTCCCCATACCTTCGCTTAGTGGGGAGGAGTCTTACGGCACTCATTATTGTTGGGGTGGTTTTTATTGAAGAATAAGGTTCATAAGATGTATGCAAATAAGCTTCGAATTTTGCCATGTTTGTTTTAAAAATTATATGTGAATTTCAAAATCACTGTTTTACGTGGCAGGCATCAAGCTAGTTTCTATAATTCCAGCCATATTTAACCTGATGGAATGCCTAAAGTAACTATTGGACTGATAGTGAGATTTAATATTGTCTCAGGGTTAGGTTTCTGCTCGGAGATAGAACAAGTGAGGATAGATTTGGGGTCTCTATTGTTCAGTGGACTCATGCAGGACATTTCTAGACGCAGGATTTGCCCTCAATTCTCGCTAGCCTCGCTTTATTGCAATCAAAGATTGGGTGCATTCTTCAATGGAATTTTGATGCTAAAATGCTAACTGTAGTGTTGGAGCACCAATGAAGTCCTGAAAGGAAAAGGGAATAAACGCAGGAAAGGGTTAAGTTATTGTAAAGTACATTTATTAAAGTACATTTATTGTGATTACAACAATGCAATTCTCTTGTATTTCTCAGCTTTTGGGCAAGATCAATGTCGGTAAATCAAATATGAGCGTTTTTATGTTTTCAAAATGTAGCATTAAATCTATCAAATGCTACTATGTATTTGTAAGAATATTATTACCTCGATAGTTCAAATATCACTCGTATTGTTTGTAGGTATTTTGTTTAAGTTTTCTGTGAGATTGCCTCTGGGCTAAGTTTGCACTCAGAAATAAACTCTTAGCCTATGTTTGAACGGGGGGTTTTAGTAATTCATGAAAGGAAAAAGGTTCTTTGAACCAACAATTACCATCTGACAATCCTCTAAAAAAAGTAAAATAGTTTTAACAAAAGTAATTTTTCGTATTTACAAAGAAAACGAAAGATAGTAAATGGTAGTGTCATATGAGTGTAAAAAAACTTTGGTACAAAAGTACCATTATCCTTCATGAAAATACAAAATATATATTCAATTCCAAACACTTAGTTTTTCTATAGTAGTTCGTAGTTTAACCATCAAATTTATACAACAATCTAAATACATGTTATGGATTCTTTAGCTAGAAAGTATAAGTGTATTTGTAAATAGTCTTTCCATGTCTGCTTTTAAATGCTTTTGTTGCAATTGTTGATACCCGTGGATTCAAATGAATCGTATTTGGTGTTAATAATTTGACTTTGTTTAAGAAACACTCTAACTAAGAAATAAATGAATTGTATAGTTGTCAAAATCAAATATTTGTTTAGTTAATTTTATGTTGGTCTTGTTGAGAGAAAGTTAATTGTAATTTAAAAAATTGAAAACAGTAATATTTTACTAAAAGTTAATTGTTATTTGAAATAAATTAGATAAAGTTTCGAAAAGAATTAATTTTAATTTTTATAAGGAATAAAAAATATATTTAGTTTTTTTTTTATATAAATAAGAATGAAAGTATTTGAAGTAAACGTGGGCTATTTCAATCCATACTTTTTTGAATTCCCTTTTCACAAACTCCAACGATCATCTTCAAAACTGAGGACAAACTTAGCTTTCAAGAAAGTCTCACGTGGAAAGCAATAAATATGGTGTATTCATTACATAAGCACTTGAGATATCATACAAGTAAATACAATACAATATAGCCGACATATTACCCCTCCCATACAAAGCTACAAACAAGTCTTTTATCGTTTTCCTTCCTCTAATCATGGCACCCTGCAATAAACACCATTATTTATTTAGTCTCATGCATGATCTCATCCACCATTATTATGACTTCATACTATTCTCTCATTTTTCTCAATTCGCCTTCACACACGCATTGCACACACATTTTATTAAATATCTTTCACTAAATACATTATATAGCAGCATATGTAGTTTAGTTGAAATTAATTCCCACAGATGACATACACTGAATCCAATGACATGTCTCTCCCTATAAAAACCACAATTCTGTGTACCTCTGTCTTGTGCTGCTCCTAAACGTTCTTCTACTTTGTTCTCAGCTATGTCTGAGGTTCCTTGCGATTGCAACCGCACCACTGAAAATGGTGCTGAAACTGAAAGCTTTCACCAGTTTTTTGAGTGCTGGATTTCAGAGCAAAACCAGCATCTGAAGGAGCTTTTAGTTGCAGAATCAAGTCAGCTAACAGGTGAGGAACTTCAGGCACTGAGTGAAAAGGTGGTTGAGCATTATGAGTACTACTACAAGGCCAAGTCAAGGTGTGCAAAGCAAGATGTGTTGGCCATGTTGTCCCCACCATGGATGAGTTCCTTGGAAGAGGCTTTTCTATGGATTGGTGGATGGAGACCAAGCATGGCCTTTCACCTGCTATATTCCAAGTCTGGTTTGCAATTTGAGGCCAGGTTCAATGAACTGATCCAGGGTCTAAAAACACATGACTTGGGAGATCTTTCAGCATCCCAAATAGCTGAGCTTGATGAGATGCAAAGGAGGACGATCTCAGAGGAGAGGGAGATCACAGATTTGATGGCAAGTCACCAGGAGACTTTGGCTGATGCATCAATGGTGGAGTTGTCTCATGTTGCTTCTGAGATGATTAGAGGCAATGAAGGAGGAGAGGTTGAGGAGAGTAAAGTGATAGAAGAGAAGGTTGAATCAGCACTGGTTCCAAAGGAAAAGGGTTTGGAGAAAATCCTGCAGAAAGCTGATGAACTTAGGTTGGGAACAGTGAAGGGTATTGTTAATGTTCTGACTCCAAAACAGGCCATTCATTTCTTGATTGCTGCTGCAGAACTGCACCTGAGGTTACATGAGTGGGGAAAGAAGATAGATGCCAGAAAGGGAAATCTTGGTACTGCTGGTGAAGGTAAAAACTGTAATTCATCAATTTGAAGATGGCAACACTTATAAGAGAATTGTGCTAACTTGGATTTTATGTTGTTGTAGTAAGTAACTCACAAGTTGAAAAAAGCAAAGAGGATGTGATAAGGATAACTTTCTTTTTGGTAGGGTGAGAATGAGATCAAATCAAAGTCGGCTTTGAAAATGAAATTGTAATGCTTAAATTTGAAACATATGAAACAAACTAAAAGTGTTTTTTTTTTTACCACACCAAATAATCTCACAAGATGAAGTTTAAAACAGTTTAAATATTCATTTTTTCTTCTTTGAAACAAACAAATATGTTGAAAGAATGGTGAAAGAAAAGTTGAGATAGGAAATGTTGGAGAAGAATGAGAAAAACAAGATAATGGAAAGAAGCACCGACTCTCTCTTGTCGGCATATTGTTTCAGGGGTGATCATGTCATGAAACATAGCTGAACTCTGAACCTTTCATTTTTAGAGTGAAAATTAGGCTTAATTCAATTGTACAGGATTAGTTTACAAATTCAATAAATATTCTCTTTCAACTAAATACCTAATTATTTATAATATTCAATTATATTTTATTTTAATTGATCCTAATATTTGCGCTGGTTATTAGAAACAGAAGCACCAGATAAAACATTCTGCTTCCTATTCTATTATATGTCCGATTCGAGTTTAGATTTTTTATTAATTATTTTTTTATTAAACATTAAAAATAATTTATATTAATATTTTAAATATATTTTAAAACATTAAAATTAATAATAATTAATATATTATGAAAATATAATAAGAAAATAGTATTAGTAGAAAATCTAAATTGTCCTCGATATATAATATAATCCAAATCAATCACGAGTCAACAAAAGAAAACTATTGTGTTACATGTTCAAAAATCCAAATTTTTTTACTAAACTTGTTGATGTTATTCTCTACTAAATAAAAAATATACAAAAATATACTGTATTAGTATTTTAAATATTTTTAATATATTTTAAAATTTTAAAGTTAATAATCATCAAATTTTTTTGAAGGCACGTTTAAAAAAGAAACCGAGAATTTTCAAGCCATTATTTGATGACCATGAAACAAACCATTTATAGGAGATTTTGGAATTCTATGTTTAACCCTTAATGATGGAACCTAATGAATTGACCCATTTGACCATTTTCTAATTTTATTGCTTCTATTACCAGTTTCACCAACATAATTGTTTCCAATCACCAATGTCATTTCTACTACATTATTATAGTTTTGATTTCATCATTAATATGGTTAACTACTTTTTTTAACTATTGGGTTACTATGTCTTATGTTGTTACCACCACTGCTTTTACTGTTGTTTATAATATCTTTCATTGTCGGGTCATTATTATCTTTACCACTATTATCTTCATATTGCTGTCACCACTGTAATTTATTTAAATACATGTATATACTATTATAGTTAAGGTATTAATTGAGATCGAACACTGAATACCATACAAGTTTATTCATTTTTTTTATCATTATTTCATTATATACATATGCTTCAAAATGGGTCTAATATGTGAATAAATTTGACTCATGAGTTTGAGGCGGTTTAAATTGAAAAAAAAAAATTAGTTTTTTTTTTAAAAATTGGTCAAACACAATTCAACTCAAAATTAAACAAATTTGATTTAGGTAAGAGGTGAGTTAACATGTAATTTTCTGTTAATAACCTTTTATTATTTTTTTAATTATTTATTACTTTCAATTGAAATTTAATAATTTGGTATTTATAAATATTATAACGTTGTTTAATAATGTTTCAATAATTTAGATGTTTGATTTATTCGTTTTTTCAATTATATATGTTAATATTTTAATTTATAATTATTATATATTTTTATAATTTTTGATGAAATAAATTAACATTTTTATTGTACTGTATGGATAAATGAGTCAAGTTCAAATATTTTGATTATACCGCAAGAAATATATAAAAGTAAATTAAGAAAATAAACTATCTTTAAATAAGTCGATTCATTTTATTCACCATTTTACGATGATCAAACAATATTATAAAATTTTTGTCTCACTAAAAATAGTTAAATTAAATTGATTCAATTTTAACTCAATACATAATAAAATAACTCATGTGAATTAAGTTGATTATTTTTATATCTAATTATATTACTCACATGGATGACATCTTAGAAATCAAAGTTCTTAGTTTTTTAATTTTAATTTATTTATTATATGCAAAGTTTTTCATTTATCATAGTCTGTGTTTATTTTTCTATCATGTTGGTTAATCTTGTTTAAGCATTATAACACATTAAATATATTAAATATAGACGATTCTTCAATGTAAATTTGAAATTGGTCTATCATTAATTTTTCTGGACTCAATCCTGGTATAATTTATTTTATTTTATTATAACCATTGACTCATTATTTTTTAAAATAAAAATGAATACTTTGGTAGATGTCCTGAAATATTTAGTACGACTATTTAAAACATTATTTATGGTTTTAAATTTTAACTGAATAGTACTATTCTAAGACCCTAGAAAATGGCGTTTTAAAAGTGATAGTGGTTTAAAAATAATGAGACTCGATTATTTTAATATTAAAAGGTTTTAGTATAAATAGAATTGTTATAAACGAGTTTCATTATTTTAAAACACATATCTCTCTAGAAACCACTTTTCTAGAGTTCTCTGACTTCTCTCTAGAGGTTCTACTCTCTGGTCATCTGATTGAAAAACCGAGACCGTAGGATTGATCCTCTCGGCGAGCTCTTCAAATTGGACCGATCAGTTTCTCCGTTCGCGTAAGTTGAGTTTTCGCTCTTTATTTTAGTCTTTTTCTGTTTTCTGTTGCATGCAAGCCCTCTTCCGCTTGCATGCGACGTTTTAATCATCAATATGAGTTTCTGCTGATCAGTGATCATAATGGTATGTCCTGATCGTTCTTGTGATGTTTCTATGTGTAGATAGAGCATCCTGTGGAGTTAGAGATGTTGACGTTTTTAAGGCGTTGACGTTTATAAAGTTGTCTAAACAGGATAACAGGTAAGGGAAGCTAATTCTGTAACTCATTTGATGTAGATTGTATTCGTGAGTGTTTTAATTGCATGATTGTTTGTGTAATTGATGATTGAAACTGTTGGTGTGTGAAATTGAGTGGTAGATGCCTT